>VTLG01012409.1_pt1 | contig 18830 bp, 16 predicted proteins | sample 4694571 | NCBI WGS metagenome assembly VTLG01 (sample SAMN12604809, study PRJNA352737) | marine metagenome | biome: ENVO:00000447; feature: ENVO:00000209|ENVO:00000569|ENVO:01000036; material: ENVO:00002151; isolation source: viral sequences binned using virsorter ...
GACGCATAATGTGGGATAAATATGCTAAAAGACAGTCAAAAGAGCCTAAAAAGGCACTAAAATCTAGACGTAATAACAGCAAGAAGGATTATGTCAACAATTGGTAGAGGTCACAAATGAATATTCCATCCAATATTCGTCAGGGTGTGACGGTCAAGTGGAGGGAAGATAGTTCTTCTGATCCATTTGATAATCCAATCACTAGTCCTGATTGGACAGCTAAATTTTATCTAAGAACAAACGTAAATTTAGAAGGCCATACCATTACGGGTACGGAATATGGCGGTGGATGGGAATTTTCTATCGCTCATGGAGATACAGCAAACTTTGATGCTGGTGTTTGGTATTGGCAGTTTGAAGTCACCAAAGGTGCTGAAAAGTTTTTATTAGGTAGTGGTCAACTTACCGTTTTACAAACTTTAAGTTACACCGGAAATCCAGCAGCTTTAGATGGTCGTACTCAGGCTGTTAAAGATTTAGAGGATGTAGAAACTGCGATTAGGGCAATAGCTACAGGCAGATCAAAGGAATACATTATTGGTGATCGTACTTTTAAAAGTCTTGATCTAGCTGAATTAAGGAAATGGAGAGCAGATTTAAGAAATATCGTTGTTAGGGAACAGAAGGCAGAAATGATGGCTAACGGTCTAGGTAATCCACACGCAATGTATGTGAGGTTCTAATGGGTATTGCAAATGCTTGGCGTGAATTGTGGAAGCCAAATCCACAGAAGTTAGCTCGTAGGAGCTATGCAGCCGCAACAGTTAATCGTCTTACTTCTAACTGGGTTACAAGTAATTCTTCTGCTGATAATGAAATTTTATCCAGTGCAAGAAAAGTTAGATCTAGAGCAAGGCAATTAAGCAGGGATAGTGATTACTGCAAAAATGCCTTAAGGGGTATAACTGACAATGTTGTTGGAACTGGTGTCCGATTACAGTCGCAAGTCAGGAAACGTGGCCCTAGAGGAAATAATAAATTAGATCAAAAAGTAAATGATCAAATAGAAACTGCATGGAAGAAATGGGGTAAGAAGGATTCTTGCCATACAGCAGGGAAACTATCTTTTGATGACATCACTAGAACTGCTGTTGCAGCAATGGCATTAGATGGTGAATGTTTTATCAGAATTATTAGAGGTCAGAAATTTGGTAAAAGTGATGTTCCAATTGCTTTAGAAGTATTAGAAGCCGATATGGTTGATGAGGATTATGTCGGAAAAAGTGCGAATAAAGGTTGGCAGTGGCGAATGGGAATTGAAGTTGATACTTGGCAGCGACCTAGAAATTATGGATTCCTTACTCGTCACCCTGGAGATACTTTATTTCCTATTGGTGTTGTAGATGATAAGAGACATATTATTGTTCCAGCTAAAGACGTAATTCACTTATTTAAAGTTGAACGCCCTGGTCAAACTAGAGGTGTTAGCTGGTTTGCTTCTGCAATAGAACGACTACATCACTTAAGCGGATTTGAACAAGCTGAATTGGTTAGGGCTAGAGCTAGTTCGTGTTTAATGGCTTGGATTCAGTCTCCTGAATCAGAACTTTCTGCTGATGGAATCGAAGATCAGGAAAGAGTTTATGACATGGAACCTGGTGCTGTTCGTGTACTTGCAAATGGCGAAAGCGTTCATGTTCCCAACTTAGATGCACCAGATGGGCAGTTTGAACCTTTTGTTCGTGCCATGCTTCGAGCATTAGCGGCTGGTATTGGCTGTAGTTATGAGTCAATATCTAGAGATTATAGTCAAACAAATTACAGTTCTTCTCGTTTAAGTCTTCTACAAGATCAGGAAGCTTTTAAGGCTTTACAACATCAACTACAGGAAAATCTCTTATCTATTATTTATGATGAGTGGCTAGAGATCGCAGTGTTGAGTGGAGCTTTGAGCTTGCCTGGGTATCAACAGGATTCTGATCATTATCATAAGACGAGATGGTTGTTTAGAGGATGGGGATGGGTTGACCCAATGAAAGAAGTGCAAGCTTATAAAGAAGCTGTTCGATGTGGATTTAAAACTCAAGCACAAGTAATTGCTGAGTCTGGTGGTGATTTAGAGGAACTATTAACGGCTCGTAAAAGTGAAATTGAATTAGCAGAAAGTATGGGATTAAAATTTGACACTGAACCTGAAACTGTTACGGACACCCAAACATCTACTAAAGTGAGTGAAACAAATCCAAAAGTAGATGATGGAGAACAAACGTGATCTAGATGAAAACATATTGAGGCGATCTCAATCTGTTGAATTTGAAACTACTGATTCAGAGAAAGAAAGAAAACTTTCTTTTCCATTTAGTAGTGAATTTGGAGTTATGCGTTACTTCGGTAATGAAGTTTTAGAACATACTGAGAGAAGTGTTGATTTAAGTCGTTTAAAAAATGAAGCCCCTTTACTTTGGAACCATGATCCTGACAAGGTTCTAGGTGTTGTTCGTGGTGCAAAGATTGGTAAAGATAAAAGAGCTTATGCTGATGTTGAATTTAGTCGTAGTGAATTTGCTACACAAGTTTGGGATGATATAGAGAGAGGAATATTGAGAAACGTCTCTGTTGGTTATCAAATTAACGACTTAGAACAGCGAGGCGATGACTTCGTAGCGACAAACTGGATGCCTTACGAGGTCAGTATTGTAAGTATCCCAAGTGATTTTGCTAATGCTGGAATCGGACGTTCTTTGCAAGAAGTTATTAATGTTGCTCAAGAACAACCTATTATGTCTGAAGAGCGTTCAAACGTCTCCTCAAAAGCGTCGACTGACGCACCGTCCACATCTACCCCTGTTGACATGACGACTACTCCAAAAGAAACATTGGAGGTGCGTTCAGAAGCCGTTGATCATTCAAAGGCTATTAAATCTGAGCGTTCCAGAATTCAAGAGATTCTTACTGTTGCTGCAAAGTACAATCTTGAATCCCTTGGTGAGCAATACATCAAGGAAGAAAGAAGTGTTGCAGACTTTAATTCTGCTGTTTTGCAGAACTGGAAGCCAGAGCCTACACAGCCAAAAGCTGACGAGGCTGATATTGGTTTAAGCGATAAGGAAGTACGTGGTTACTCCTTTATGAAAGCGATCAGATATAAGTCTGATCCAACAAATGCTGCTTACAGAAGTGATGCAGCTTTTGAAATTGAGTGTTCTGTTGCTGCTGAAAAGAAATTCGGTAGATCTGCACAGAATGGTGGCTTGATGGTTCCTTCTGAGGTTCTCAATAGGGATTTAAAAGCTACAGCGAATGGAGCAAATGTAGTTGAGACAGTTCTTGACTCAGGTTCATTCATTGACATGCTCAGAAACCAGTCAGTTTTAGACAGAGCAGGTGCTTCTGTTTTGACTGGACTTTCTGGAAATGTTCAAATTCCGAGACAAGTTGGCGGATCGTCTACTTATTGGATTTCTCCAGAAGGAGCAAGTGTTACTAAGTCAGATCAAACTCTTGATCAGGTTGCATTAACACCTCGCACTCTTGGAGCTAGAACTGAGTACACAAGACAGTTCATGCTTCAGTCAAGCATTGAAGCTGAGAACTTTGTACGCAACGATTTAAGTCGTGGAATTGCTCTAGAAGTTGATCGTGCTGGTCTTTATGGAACTGGTCTTGCTGGTCAGCCATTAGGAATCCATAACGTCCCTGGAATTTCAACTCAAGCTTTCGCTGCTGCTGTTGCTGCTGGTGGCCCTACTTTCTCTGAAGTAGTGAACATGGAAAGCACTATGGCTGGTGACAATGCACTAATGGGTAGCCCTTGCTATATCGGCAACGCTGCAATGTTAGGTGCATTGAAAGTTAAAGCTAAAGATTCTGGTTCAGGATTGTTCCTCTTAGATGGCAACACTCTTAATGGCTATGCAACCTATAGATCACAACAAGTAGAAGCTGGAGATCTCATTTTCGGTAACTTCTCTGATTTGATCATTGGTTACTGGGGGCCAGCTATCGAGCTTACAGTTGATCCTTATTCTCTATCTGATACTGGTTCTACAAGAGTAGTTGCCTTTGTTTCAGTAGACATGGTTGTTAGACATCCTGAGTCTTTCGTTCTAGGTGCTTAATTTTTAACCCACTTTTTTCTTCTGATCGAACAATGACAGTTTATTTACGAGACGCACAAACAGCCGTTTCACTTCTCGGTAACGACGTAGTTACTGGGAATGGTAATGGTTCTGCCGTCAACCTACAAAATGGCACTCAGCGTTTTGAAGGCGATTGCACAGTAACCCTTGATGCTGAAGCTGGTGGTAGCGGAATTGTTTACACAATTAAGCTCACTGAATGTGACACATCTGGTGGTACTTACACTGATGTAACTGGTGGTGCTTTTACTGCTACTACAGCTAACACTGCATCAACACAAGTTTTATTCCTTAATGCTTCTGAACTGAAGCAATACATCAAAGTGAATAAAGTTGTTGCTGGTGGAAGTGGTGCTGGTGCTGTATCTGTTACAGCCCTATTTAGTAACAAGTACGGTTAATAGTTAGGTGTCATTCGCTGACGACTTAACAACAATGCTTGGTAGTCCGTTCTCCACTAGCTGTACTGCTGGTGGGACGACTGCCAATGGCATTTTATCTGAGCCATCCGAGGTCGTTTTAGATGGGATGGTGCTTTTTAGTGATTACACTTTGCAAGCAAAAGCAAGCGATTTTGGAACATTAGTTGCTAATGATGCAATTACTGTTGGAGGCGTTGCATATACAGTTCGTGAAACTCGCTTTTCAACAGACGGATTATTAGTCACAATTGCAATACAGAAAACATGACTTGCAAAGTTGAACACATTCTTTCCAGAATTATTACTAATCTCGCTGGTACTGCTGGAGTTTCGACTCGCATATATCGCTCTAGGGTAGTTCCTCTTACGAGAAATGAGTTTCCAGCAATAGTAGTTGAGCCAATAAGTTCGAGTTGTACTCAATCAACAAGTCTTCCTACTCTTGATTGGGAATTACAAGTCAGAGTCGTAATTTTAGTAAAAGGAACAACTACAACAAGTCCTGATCAAGCTGCTGATTCAATCTTGGAATCAATGTGGCCCAAGATGACTACAGATTTAACGCTAAATGGTAATGCAATAGATGTTCAACCAACAGGTACAGAGTTCTTAATGAGTGATGCTGATCAACCTACTGGAGCGATAACAACCAACTGGACAATTCGTTATCGAACAGAAGTTGACGACCTTACCGAGTAAATATTGTTATTACGCTCTAATAACCTACTAATATGTTGATATAAGACTTGGTTGTATTTAGGCAATGGCAAAACTCAATCGTAAGAAAGTCCTCTTACTGAAAAAAGAAACTAGCTATGGCAGTTCTCCATCTTTAAGTGGAAGTGCTAATGCTGTGTTAGTAAGAGATCTAACAGTTGAGCCAGTTGTTAGTGATGAAGTCAACCGAGAATTAATTAGAGGTTATTTAGGGAATCAAGAAGTTTTATTGGCGAATACAAGAGTCAATGTGAGTTTTGATGTAGAAATGGCTGGTAGTGGGGCGGCTGGTACGGCTCCAAAATATTCTGATGCCTTACTTGCTTGCGGCCTTGCTCTTACTACTGTTTCAAGCACTTCTAATTCTTATGCTCCAGTAAGTAGCAGCTTTGATAGCGTTACGATGCACTACAACACCGATGGTGTTAGACATATCATTACTGGTGCAAGAGGAACATTTTCAATTAATTGTGAAGTAGGTCAAATACCTGTAATTTCGTTCCAATTTACTGGTTTGTATAACGCTCCGACTGATACAGCGTTGCCATCAACAACCTATAGCAACCAAGCTGATCCAGTTATCTTTAAAAACGGCAATACATCAAGTTTCCAATTATTTGGTTATGGAGGGGCGTTGCAGTCTTGGTCATTTGATATGAATAACGAGATTGTTTATAGAGAACTCGTAGGAGGAACAAAGGAAGCACTCATTACTGGTAGAACACCATCTGGTACTGCTGTTGTAGAAGCTGTTGCTCTTTCTGCTCATAACTTCTTTACCGACGCTACAGGCTCTAGTACAGGCACTAACACTTGGAGTCATTCGGGTGGGGCTGGAAATATTTGTACGGTGAGTTGCCCTCAATCTGATTTAAGCGCACCAACTTATGAAGATTCAGATGGAATTGTGATGTTAAATCTTCCATTTATGGCTACTCCTAATAACGGTAATGACGAGTTTTCCTTGGTCTTTACTTAGATTATTGGTTATTGTTGCGTAAGATGTATATTTTTAATGGCTCTAATCAAAAAGAAGGTAACTTCTATTAAATGGCCTGTCACTGTAAATTCTCCAACTGACGGTGGTAAATGGAAGAAAGAATCATTTACAGGTATTTTTAAAAAAGTTGGTATTACTCAGATTGAAAAATTAGCTGATAAGGGTGATCCTCAATTAGTTAAAGATGTTTTAGAAGGTTGGGAAGATATTAAAGATGAGGATGGTAATGACGTTGCCTTCACTAAGAAAGAGCTAGATGGTTTCCTAAACGATATTAATTTTATAAAAGGAACAGTCCAAGCAATTATTGATATGCAAAGGGGCGCACCTGAAAAAAACTCATAGAGGCCACTGAGTATTGGCTAAACAGTGGTCAGGAAATAGATGAGTCCTATGAAGATGCAATTGCTTTAGGGATTGTTGGTATGCCAAAGAAAGAAAAGAAAAAGGATTTTGTTGTATGGGAGGAAAACTGGGAGATCGTTATTATGTTTACTCGTCTGACGACTCAATGGAATGTCTCAATGTCAGGAGTAGTTGGATTAAAATATGAAGTCTTAGAGTGGTTTTGCCGTCTATACTTAGTTGACGATGCTAAAGCCATGTTGGAAGGTATTCAAACAATGGAAAGAACAGCATTAAGCGTTTTTAACGAGAAGGATAAATAAATGACAGCATCTACAAGATTTAAGATTGAAACCATTGTTACAGGTGTAAAAGGTGTTGAAAAATTAAAAAATAGTATTAAACAGTTATCTAATACTGCCAAGCCAACAGCAGCAGACATAGCGACATTAAGGGCTGCTGCTAATCGACTCGGAAGACAAAGTGATAGGACTGAAAACGAATTAAGACAACAAGTAGCGGCACTTACTGATCTAAGAGCAAATGTATCTTTAACAGGTAAGTCATATAAAGTTTTAACTGCTGATATACAAAGGGCTACAGCAGCTTTAAACCAGGTTGATGTTGCCAGTAAAAGATCAGGCATGTCTTTGAAAGGAGCAGTTAAAGGTATAGGTGCTATTGCTGCTGGTGGTGTATTTGGTGGCCCAGAGGGGATGATCGGTGGTGCGATAGGTCTAAAAATGGGTGGCCCTTTAGGTGCTGCTGCTGGTGCTGCTGTTGGAGCGCAAGTTGGTATGGTTAGACAAGCTATTGGTTCAACTGCTGAATATTCTGCTGCTCTTGGAAGACAAAGAAAGGCATTAAAGCTAGTTATTGATGACACAAAAACTTATACAGCCGCACAAGGATTTTTACAGCAAAAAAGTGAAGCTTTGGCAATACCACAGGATGTAATCGTTAGACAATTCACAGCCTTAACTGCTTCTGTTATTGGTGCAGGGCATAGCGTATCTGATGCTGAAAAAGTATTTGAATCTATTGCTTCTGGTATTCGTGGTACTGGTGGAAGCCTAGAAGACATGAAAGCTGCCATGACGGCTACCGCCCAAGTATTCAGTAAGGGCAAGGTATCTGCCGAAGAGCTTCGTCAACAACTTGGAGAACGTCTACCAGGAGCCTTTACTATTTTCGCAGAGTCGATGGGCAAAACTCCAGCCGAATTAGACAAAGCGTTAGAGGGTGGAAAGGTGACGTTAGACGACTTTATGAAATTCTCTGAGACTTTATTTGCTAAGTACGGCAAAAATGCAGAGATATTAGCAGCAGGGCCAGAAGCAGCAGGGGATAGATTGGCTACTGCTATGAGTGAGATGAAAGATGAGCTAGGTAAAATGTTGAGGCCAACAGGAGCAATGTTCCAAACTTGGTCTGAAGATGCAGTGAAAAATATTACTAAAGTTATAAAAGCTTTAAATAGATTATTCGGTATTGGTGAAGAAAATAAATTGAATAGGTTAAAAAGAGAATTAAGTTTTTTCAAAGGTTTCCAAGATTTTGCTGAAAATATTGATAGGTCGTTAAAAAATTTGCCAGGTAATATTTTTGACAGAGGTTTAGAGGGAACTGCTGGATTTGAAGGTAATAAGGCAATAATTAAAGGGTATGAAGATCGTATTGCAGCAATTCAGAAAGCAAGAGAGGAAACTGACAAAACAAATATGGCACAAGAAGAGTTAGGTAAAAAAGGTACATTTATTTATGATTCTTTAAGTGCTGGAGTAACAAAATATTTAACTGGAATCAAATCATTATCAGAACAAATTGGTGATGCTGTTGGAAATGCCTTTAAAGGTATGGAAGATGCAATAGTTAGTTTTGTCACTACAGGTAAGGCATCATTTAAAGATTTTGCTCGTTCAATAATTGCTGATATGACCCGTATCTATGCAAAGCAATTGTTATTAAAAATCTTTGGATCTGCTTTTGGATCAACTGCACCTTTCACAAAAGGTATTGGGCCAGTAGCGGACGGTTCTACTTATGCTTCTTCACTTTCAAATTGGCAGTCAGGAATGACAGGAATGTTAGAAATAGAGGCTGGCAGAAATAGAAATGCGTTAGGTAATATTTATGGTAGTAACGGCATTGTTCCTTTTGCTAAAGGCGGCGTAGTTAATAAGCCAACACTATTTCCCTTCTCTAAAGGCACTGGCCTTATGGGTGAAGCTGGCCCAGAAGCCATCATGCCTCTTAAACGAGGCCCAAGTGGTCGTTTAGGTGTAGAAGCTGCAATGGGTCGTTATTCAGGTTCAGGTTCTACTACGGTCAATTACACAGGCCCAGTGATGAATTTTAATGGTGATGATTATGTCCCTAGATCTGCTGTAACTGACATCATCAACGCTGCTGCATCACAAGGCGCAAAAGCTGGAGAAAATAGAACTTTGTCTACTTTAAAAAACAGTAGAAGTGCTAGATCAAGGTTAGGTATGTAATGACTGTCGTTGCTTTAACTGCTTTTGTTACCGTCAAACAAAAAGATGGAACAGTAGAACATAAATTTCAAAACGGCAAACATACTGCTGTAGACGGACATTCTTTCTTGTCTTTTATATATCAAGGTGCAGCAATGAATAGATCTGGTGATAATTTAGAAGCTTCAATCATCCTTGCTAATAATCCATTAAGTATGTCTTATGTAAAAGATTTTATTGAAAAAAAATATTATATACAAGTAGAGACTTTTTTAATGACTGCTGATTTTAATAAAGATACTGCTGCAAAGAATGGAGGAAGACTAACTGGTGAATACTGGTTAGCTGCTGGCATGAGATATGACCCAGAATCAATAGAACTTTTATTGAGTTCTGCTATTGATGCTGTTGGTGCTAATGCTCCACAACAAACTTTGACTAAGAAAAGGTGCGCTCATCTTCCATTAACAGGTCAAGTACAAAATCTTTGAAGCCTTACGAATTAATAGGACTTGAATATCGTTTAGGGTCAGATCCTATTAAGCATGGAACGGGTGATTGTTTAAGTCTTTGTCAAACCGTATTGGCTCACTATGGATTTACTGTTCCTAAAGCACAGCGAAATTGGTATAGACGTTTAAGAAAAAAAGACTATTCAATATTTGATGAAGAATTAAATAAGTGGGGAGTAGAATCAACGCCTAGACTAGGTGTAATTGGTTTGTGTCATAGCGAAGATAACGCCTATGGCATGGCTTGTTTCTATGAGGAAGGATGGCTGAGTTACAGAAAAACATTAGAAAGCCAGGTGGTGATTTGGTCGCCGCTAGAAGCCCTTTCACTCGTAGGGTGTTACTTCCAACGGAAGCCGATCTCTGTAACCTCCTTGGATTAACAGAAGAAGAATATTTTCAATTTTTAGAAGGTGTAGCAGCAAAAGTAAAAGAAAGACCTGAAGCTTATGGATTAATACCTGACTTGGTAAATGGGCCTTTAGTAGTACCTGTTACCGCTAAAACAGTAGTCGCTGGAACAGCAGGTACGCTTACTCTTTTTGGACAAATAGCCGTAGGTGTTGCGTTAAGTGTTGCTAGTTATTTATTAGCTCCCAAGCCTCCAAGCATGAAGCAAGGGACAGCAGAAAGAACGGCTGATATTGCAGGTCTTAAGCGTTTTGCTCCTCAATCTAGTTTTAATACTGTTCAAGAATTAGCAACTTTAGGTACGTTAATACCTCTAATTTTTACGAATAGATCTCAAAACACTAAAGGTGGTGTAAGAGTTAATTCACAATTGATGTGGTCACAGCTTGTTAGTTTAGGTACTTATCAACAATTAAAAATCCTTGCTTTATTCTCATTAGGTGAGGTGGAGGAGAGGCCAGATTTTGAAGGGTATGCAATAGGAGATTTATTAATTAGTAATTATCACGCTAAAAAGATTTATAAATTAGTTTATTCAGAAGGTGAAAATATTCCTTTTTTAACAGATGGAGGAATTATCCCTAATGATATTTTTAAAGTTGATGATAAAAGATATTTTTCAGGGACAAGAAACCCAACAACACAGGCAACTTTTGGATTAAGTAATCCAATGCCTAACATGACTTATTACAAATTACCTTATGAATTAGTTAGAACTCCTAGTGATACAGATACAAATGAAGGTAGACCAGCAGGGAGAATAACATTTAAAAAGAGAAGAAAATTACTTGGATCATGGCCTTTAAGAGCAGGTTTTATTAATGGAGGCAATAGTTCACAAAAACAAGGTAATACAGATTTAACAAAAGGAACTGTTATTGAATATCAAATATTAGGTAGCGGAGATTTAGATGAAAATTTATATGATGGAATTGGGTATCAACAAGATATAGATACTAAGAGGTTAACAATGGAACCTCATGGACTTGATGACGTAAACGCTGCAATAAAAACAATAAGAGAAACTATTGATGCTTCGATTACAGAAGATGAACAATATATGGCAGGTACAACTTTAGTTAATTGTCATCAAATAAATGAAGTAGATCAAAAATGGGATGGTGTTCCTTGGAATGGAACATTTACTAGGCATTATTATTTTGAAGTAATAGAAGAAGGTCGGTATCAAGCAAGTCCTTCAGGAGGTTTAGCGAATCATGCAAGCAATCCTAATTGGGATACTAATGGAAAGTTCTTTACTGTTAGACCATCTCGATTAGATAGAGATGATCATTTTTATTACGAACAAAATTATAATGAATTATATGAACCACATATAAGATATGCACTTCAAAAGGCAACAATAGGAACAATTTCTAATAATAGAAGATGTGATATTACGGAAATTGGAATTAAGTCAAAAGTATTTAAAGAAATTAGTTTTGCAAATGTAAATAGTAAGCCAGAAGAAGAAAAAATTTATGAAGTGTATGATGATAGATCTACTTTAACTTTAGGTAATATTAGTAAATATATTACTAGATTCAGTTTCTTTAAATTACAAGTAAAAATTAATGATGTATGGACATGGTTGCAACCTGACAGCACAAGTGAACCAAATCATTCTGGTTTGTTTTGTATAAAAGGTAATACACCTGAGTTTCAATATAACTATATAAGAATAGATCATTTAAGAGATGAATATGAATTTAGATTTTTTCCTTGGCCTGGTAATGATGTAATAAAAGAAGTAATTGCCCGTGAAACTAATCCTATAAAGTATAGAGTTTGTTTGTTAAATGCAAATAAAGCAACAAATGTTGGTGACTTAGAGCAGTTTTCATCTAATGGTTTTACTGTCAAATTTGCAGGGAAAAGAAATTATCCTTTAACTAAAAGTATTTTAAGTAATTCAGAATGGAATTTAGGACATCCAAGTAAGAATTTATTAGCAGGATCATCTAGTACGGTTACTGGTTTTAATAGAGATCATGCAGCTAATTATAATAATCCTTCGTCATCTAATCTTCCTTCAACTTATCCAACCAGAACGATGCCAGGTTTTCCGAAGGCATCTCATCGTGATTATCCAGGGTTTGAAGGGCCATATCACGACACTATTATTACTCGAACAGATAATTATCCAAGCCCAGGAAAATTTACATGGACTTTATATATAAATCCAAGTGATGTAACTCCAAATATTCAAGGATTTTCAGGGCCGAGATGGAGCCAAACAATAGAAAAAAATACTTCTAGTACTTCTGGTGTCGAATTTCACTACACAAAAACAGATGGATTTGGTGGTAAATTTCAACCTGTAGCTTTAGTTTTTAGTAAGCCAAATTGGTATTCAGTAAAGAAATCAGAACAATACGGAACAGTTGCAACTCCTGTCATAAATTCTTCTGCTTTATCTGTTGTAAATAAAAGTGTTAGTAATAGTAGTGCTTCTGGATTAAAAGTTAATTTAACAGTATGGACAAATTTAGATGCTTTAGGACAAGTTCAAACTGGAGCTAATTTAAGATGGTATGCGTTATGGGATTTAGTTGATCCAGGTTCAAATTATACAGATAAGGATACAGTTAAAATTCCTGCTCAAACTTATAATGGTGCGAACAGTACTCAATTAACTGTTCCAGAGCAAGAATTAACTTTAACTGTTGAATCTAGTCAGAGAACATATAGCGATGATATAGAACATGAATTAAATGTTTATGATGCTGCTGCTGATTTTTGGAAGTATGAAGGGGATAGATCTAGTCATTTAGATGGCCCTGAACACCAATTAGTGTATGTAAATGAAATAGTAAAAACTGAAGGAGTAGATGAAGCAACATACGAAAATTTAGCTTATGCAGGTTTAAGAGTTAATAGTTCAAAAGAGTGGACAAACTTTAGTCAATTCTCTGCTTACTTTAAAAAAGGAATCAAAGTAAAAAGTTTATTAGGTGGAGTTGATAGATCTACAAGTTTATTCCCTGAAATTGCTTTTGCCTTGCTTACAGATGAAAAACTTGGTGCTGGTGCTGTTATTAATGTTGATTCTGTAAATGAGGCAAATATGACTGTTGCAGCTAATTTTTGCAAAGCTAATAATCTCTTCTGGGATGGTGTTGTTTCAAATAAAGTTAATTTAAGAGAATTTATATTTGAACAAGGGATGTATTGTTTATTAGATTTCACAATCGTTGGAGGGCAATTTAGTTTATATCCTTCTGTTCCTTTTGATAGTAATTCTTATGAAATAAAAAATGATAAAGATGTTTTAATAAAAGCAATGTTTACCGATGGCAATATTAGTGATTTAAATGTGGCTTTTCTTGCTCCAGAAGATAGGCAAACATTTAAAGCAAATGTTCTTTATAGAAATGAAAAAGAAAACGGTTTCTCAGAAAATGAATCTAAAATTATCCGCTTACATGGAACAGAATATAATGATGATCCATTAGAAACTTATGATTTAACTGGCTTTTGTACCAGCATGGATCATGCAGTCACGTTTGGAAAATATGTTTTAGCAACAAGAAAATTTGTTGATCATACAATTACATTTAAAACGGCTCCTCATTACATAAATGGTGTTCAGCCAGGCGATTATATAAGAGTTTTTTCAACGACTCAGCACGTTCAAAGATTTAACAATGGTGCAATTCTTGATGATGGAACAGTTGTAAGTAAAGACACAATTAGTGGAAGTAAGACATTTTATTATTGGAATCCTTCTGATCAAGTAGTAAAAGAAGCTACGGTTGATTTTTCTAATACAAATGCTGTTAAAGCTTTTGCTGGATCATTATTTACGATTAAAGAATCTGAAGCTTCTGATCAATGCTACAAAGTTGAAAGTATTACCTTTGGTGAGGATGGATTAATTGAACTTTCTGGATCTTATGCAGAATTAGATGGAAGCAAACTAGCTATGCTACAAAAATGGAATGATTTAACTGATCCTTTATTTGATGTGGAGTAACTAATGGCAACACCACAAGCGTTCCCAAGCATAAAACCAAATACAAGGAGTTATGAGCCTGGAACATACCCAAGTAATACCTTTGAATCATTAGATGGAACTAAAACGCATTTGCGTTATGGAAATAAAAGAGTTAATGCAACTTTGACTCTTGGTTTTCAAAACATCTCTGATTCTGATGCAGCTTTGATCCTTGCTAATTATGAAAACGTAAATGGTGACTGGGATTATGTGACCTTTGATGGTGGTCATGCAACAGCAGGGGTTACTAATGCAAGCCTTCTTTCTTATTTAAAAGAGTCAGGATCAAGTCTGAAATGGAGATATTCAAAGCCTCCAAAAGTAACAAACGTCTACCCAGGAATTAGTAATGTCACTTGTTCTTTTGTTGCTTGCCTCGATGCACCCTAAAATAAGTTATATATAACTATTATTTGGTGACATTCAGTGGGATTTTACTCAGGTAAAGATGGACAGCTTTACTTAGACGGGAGCAACACTGCTGCTGCCAAAGTTGAAAGCTGGTCTTTGAGTGCTACACAAGCAACTCTTGAAACAACTTCTTTAGGCGACACTGATCGTACTCTGATCGCTGGAATGAGAAGTGCTAGTGGTAGTTGTTCCATTGCTTATTACAGTGATGCCAGTGGTTCTAATGAAGCAACAACATTATTAAATAAGATCATAAAAGCTCGAACATCATCAAGTGTTGCTGGTATTGCTGCTGATTCAGCTACGGCTACTTTTAAACTTGGCTTTAAAGATTATCAAAATACAGTCAAATACATAACGGTAGAAGGTGTCATAACAAGTGCAGCAATTAGTAGTTCTCAAGGTGAAATTCTAAAAGCAGATATTAGTTTTGAAGCGAATGGAGCACCTTCGGCTGTATCAATCTAATGCCTGTTGTTTTAGGTCAAAAAGGGTTTATTGAATTACAACGTACCTCTTTGCAGTATGCGTTGACCACGACTCTTGATACCAGTGATGTCAATACAAGTCGTAAAAGATTCTCAGTTGATTTTGCTTCTGGAAGCATTATCACTGGGGATAAGCTTGAAATATCTACAAAAGATGGATCAAATTTAGAGTTAGTTAATGGTCATAACTATCCAGATGGAAGCTGGTTTGTTCATGTAGATGATGTTGGTGGGATGCGTTTATATAACTCTTTTGCCCATGCTGTAGGTGGTGGAAGTAGCAATGCAGTGACATTGGTAGCTCCATCAAGTTCTAAGGAAATTTCATTAAAAGCTAGAAATACATCTTATCGACCTTTAGCAAGGGTCAAAAACTACGAATTCACTACAACAAGGGAACAAGTACAAGTTGAATTATTAGGTGATGAATTTCGTCAGCAATATGAAGCTGGACGGATTTCAGGTCAAGGATCTATGACTTGTGAGTGGGAATATAGATATGTTGCAAGTGATCCTGACTACAGCACTAACCAAGAATTTTCATCATATTTAGCTCGTTTAATATTGCGTTTACAACAAGGCGCAGATTTTAATGGTCGATTCTTTTTATATAGAGAATCAGCAGGGTCAGTAAATAACTGCTGGTATGAATGTGAGGGACAAGTAACTAACTGTGCAATAACAATTCCAAATGTAGGGATAGTTGAGACACGCATTGACTTTGTTACGTCTGGGCCTTTTCAGTTAAAAGTTGGCTCTACTGCTGGTGAATTACTCCAAGAATCCACTGATTACCTACTTCAAGAAGATGGAAGTAAAATTTCTTTAGAAGACGACGCAACTTAGTAGACATTGCGCCCTAAACTAGACGAAAGTGTAGATAACAAATGGCAGACCTACAGATCAGTCAACTACCCTCGTTAGCCGAGGCAAATATAGCGGCTACTGATGAGATACCTTTGGTAGACGTTAGCGCAAGCGAAACGAAAAAGGTTACTGCAAAAGCACTGGTAGAAAAAGGTGTTGCTTTAATAGATGCTGGCAGTATCCCAGGGACAGCACTTGCAAGCCTTGGAACAAATTCCGTAGTAACGGCAAGCATTACTGATGCCAACGTAACAACAGCAAAAATTGCCAATGCAGCAATAACAGCGACACAGATAGCTGACGCAACAATAACTGGAGCAAAACTTGTAAACGATACTATTACTGCAACTCAGATAGCTGCTAACGCTGTAGGTGCAAGTGAACTAGCTGATAATGCCGTAGATGAGGCGGCTATTGCTTCTAATGCGGTCACAGTTAATAAGATTGCAAATACCACAGTTACTTATGCAAAATTAAATTTAAGTGATGGAGATATAGCTGGAGCCAAGATTGCTTCTGGTGGAATTACAGCAACACAACTAGCAGCAAATTCTGTAACAGCTTCAGAACTTGCTGATAATGCTGTTGATACAGATGCTCTTGCCGCTAATGCTGTTACAGCAGCGAAGATAGCTGCAAACACAATTACAGCAAATGAAATTGCTGCTAACGCTGTAGGTGCAAGTGAATTAGCCGATAACGCTGTTGATACTGCTGCTATTGCCGATGGTGCTGTTACGGCTGCAAAGCTTTCAGGGACTTTAGCGGCTTCTTCAATTGCTGATGATGCGGTAACAACTGCCAAGATTGTTGATGATGCTGTAACAAGTGCGAAACTTGCAGCAAACGCTGTTGATGCAGCAGCTTTAGCTAATAACGCTGTTGATTCTGGAGCTATTGCTAGTGCAGCAGTTATAGAAGCAAAGTTAGCTGCAAACGCTGTCACTAATGGAAAGATAGCTGATGCAACAATTACACCAGCTAAATTAAATTCTTCAAACCTAGATAGGTCGATCAATATTGCAAGTGGAAATCTCGGAATTAATAACGTCGTTAGTGCAGCAACAAGATCTGGAATTAGCTATAACGCTCAAGGTTTAATTACAGGGACAGTTGCTCTTGCAGCAGGGGATCTCCCAATTGCCACTGCTAGTGCTGTTGGTGGTGTTTCTGTCGGTTCTGGCCTAAGTGTCAGTGGTGCAGGTGCTTTATCTCTAACCAATAGTGTTACTGGAGCAACAGTTAGCGGAATAACTTTCAATAATCAAGGCATGATTACGGCTGCAACCGCTTTGGTCGCAGGTGATCTCCCAGTAGCCACAACGTCAGCGAAAGGTGCAGTACAAATTACATCTGGTGGAGGATTAACTGTTGATGGTAGTGGAAACTTAATTACTTCAACAAGTGGGATTAGTGCTGGAACTTATCAATCAATAACTGTAAATAATAAAGGTGTAGCCACAGGAGGTGCAGCACTTACAGCTTCATTAATACCTGATTTAGCAGCTTCTAAAATCACAAGTGGAAGTTTAGATGCAGCACGAATTGGTAACGACACGATTGACGGAACAAAATTATCTAATGCTTCTACGGCGATATTTCAGTCAATTGCTCAGAGTGGCTATCCAACGGCTCAGTTCAATGGACAAATATTGTTCGATACCGTTTCAGAAGATGCTTTTATCTATGACGGTAACGCTTGGCAAGCAATAACAACATTAACAAAAGGCTCATTGGTCTTTGGTGGAACATATAACGCCAATACATCAAAAATGGCTAGTACTACAACTGCTGGTATAGCTGCTGGTTTAGCAGTTGGCTCGAACTTGCCAAGTCCAAGTTCTACAACGGACGGCGTGTATGTCGTAGTCGATACAGCAGGGACGGCTCAAGCTCCAGCCCCAGTAGTTGCCTTTTCACCTCCTGATTACATTCTTGGAGTTACTAATTCTTCTGGCTCCTCATGGAATGAGATTGATTTATCGCAGACCGTAGCGGGCCAGGTAGCAAGCAATATTACTTTCACACCTTATGGACAGCTATCTAGCACAAACGTCCAAGACGCAATGCAAGAACTGGAGACAGAAAAACTTGCTAAAGCTGGTGGTGAAGTAACAGGTCAAATATTAATTTCTAATACTGGGTCGCTTGTTTTTGAGGGAAGTACGGTTGATGCCTATGAGACAACGTTAACAGTTGCCGATCCAACATCCTCAGATAAAACTATTACTTTCCCAGATACAACTGGAACAGTAATTACAAGTGGAGATACAAATACAGTTACGTCAACAATGGTTGATGCAAGCTTAGTCAATGCGAATTTAGCTGCTGGTGCTGCAATTGCATTTAGTAAACTAGCTGCTTTAACTTCTGCTCAAATCCTTGTTGGTAATGGGTCAAACGTAGCTACAGCAGTAGCCGTTACTGGAGATATATCTATTAACAATGCTGGTCTTACAGCTATTGCTGCTGGAGTCATCGTTAATGCTGATATTTCTGGATCTGCTGCAATAACTGGTTCCAAGATCACTACAGGAACCACAAGTGCAGTTGGTGTTCTTCAATTAACCAATAGTGCAGCTTCCACTTCGACTACTACGGCTGCTACCCCTGCGGCTGTAAAGACAGCGAAAGACGCTGCTGACGCTGCTGCTACAACGGCTAATGCTGCTTTACCTACTACAGGTGGAACACTTACAGGGAACCTTTTAGTTGATAACGATAAAGAAGTTCGTTTCTTTGAAGCTGATAGCAATGGCTCTACTTATGTAGGAATTAAAGGAGCAACCGATAAAGGATCAGAAGGTAGTTATACAATCAGTCTTCCAGCATCCAGCCCTCTAGCAGGGCAAATTTTGAAGGCTAATGCAAGTACACCTACAACTTTGGAGTGGGGATCAGATAGTGCAACTGACTCAACAAAAATGCCTCTCGCTGGAGGCACGTTCACAGGAGATGTCCAATTTAATGGTGACTCCAGTAATGGGTTATGGGATAAGTCAGCGAGTGCGTTTGTTGCAAACCTGACTGGAAATGCTTCAGGTTCTTCAGGCTCATGTACTGGGAACGCTGCTACAGCAACGCAACTAGCAACTGCTAGGAAT
>VTLG01001899.1_pt1 | contig 18828 bp, 23 predicted proteins | sample 4694571 | NCBI WGS metagenome assembly VTLG01 (sample SAMN12604809, study PRJNA352737) | marine metagenome | biome: ENVO:00000447; feature: ENVO:00000209|ENVO:00000569|ENVO:01000036; material: ENVO:00002151; isolation source: viral sequences binned using virsorter ...
ACCTTCTTTTTTAGTTGCAGCTTGGGAAATTGCTTCTAATCCATTTTCTACTTCACCAGGCCATTGAATTTTTAAAGTTTGTTCATTTCTTGTATCTCTATCAATTAATTCCCTTTGCCAAGTTTGCATATATGATCCGAACTTACCATTTTCATAACCAAATCTATTAGGCCATTTCTGTGCATAAGTTTGTCCGTTAGGATATTTTGTAGATTTACTTCCTGGTACTATAGCATCAGCAAATCCAATTAAATCCTTCTGTGTAATTTGACCTCCTTTAAGTCCAGACTCAACAAGAGTATCCATTTTTTTCCATGCTTTTTCAGGTGTGATACCAGAACCATTTTCATCAATAGAAATCAGGAAAGCATCAAGTAACCCTTGAAAGGTTTCTGGAGTTTTCCTTTCATGAAATGCTTGGGTTGCTAAATCTATTCTTTGATTGGATGCATAGATATCTGATTGTATCGCATACCTAGCATACATTCCATCCTTACCATGCTCTGCATTACTGATAGTTTGGAGAAATCCTGAACCTCCTTTTTCAATACCTAAACTTAAAAATGCTTTACCATAAGAACCAATATTATTAGCCTTAAAATATTGACCACGTAAGTAACGGTGAGCTGCTAATTTTTCTCCATAAGTATTAGCTTGATTTATTTGAAATGTTTTAGGAGCTTGTGTTTGAGGATCTATGACATCAGGTAAAGTTAACATTGTGGTATCTTTAGCCATAGCACTTCTAACATACCCTTCAAACCTACCAGATAGTTGACCTAGATGTAGTTTAGCATATGTAGCACCATACATAGGATGCTTATCCGCAGCTTTAGTTATTATATCTCCTGGGACACCTTCTTGTCTAGCTTTACCTAATTCTCCATGAAGTATAGCACTAGACTCACTAGCTGTTTTTAAGACTTTTTCACTTTCAATAGCTTCTTCTGTGTTTAAATAATCTTTATATTGATTTTCATAGAAATCATTATAAGCTTCAGATTGTAGATTATCCATACGCATTGTATGGAAATCACCTATTAACTTTGTAGCAACTTTAGAACCAAGCGCAGCTAATTTTTTATTTTGCTCATATTCTCTGACATCCGTTATAGCGATATCATTATTTATCGCTTTTGTTCTAGCAAGATTATACTGATTACTAGTTATCAGTCTTTGAATTGCTCTTTGATTAGCCATGATTATACGTTAAATACTGGATTGTAGAAAGCTGCGGGGTTACTATATAGACCTGTTGCTGCTTGGCCACCCCAATCAGTAGCTACGGGTACGCTTAAAGCAGTATAAGATGTAGAAGGTGTAACCCACGTTCCCATTCCTGCGCCATGCGATTGCCAAACTTTCTCGGCTACTCCACTCTCAAAACCTATACCACCAGTTAAGGTGTCTGTAAGACCTGATTTTCCTCCTTCCAATAATTTATCCATCTTCTTCAGCTTAGTACCCATCATATAAGAACTAGCTGCACTAACAGCAACTTGCATTAATAAGCCACCAATACCTGGTCCTGCTTCATATACAGGAGGTGGTGGTGTATGACCTGGTACAGGTGCTTGTCGTACCTGATCCCATTGTTGCCTTTGTTTTGCGTTAGCTTGGTTAGCAATGATTTCTCTATTAAGTTGAGTCTTATTCTCATTCATAACAACATTACGAACTGATTTCGTAAGTGCCATTCCTGCTTCTCTTACATTTGCTCCTGCTCTTCTAGTAGCTGTGACACCTGTTTGTTCTCCAGCATACTCATTTTTATATCTGTCTGTTAATATATCAACTACATTAAAAGCATGTTGAGCATACACTTCTTCCAGTTGTAGATCTTGTTGCATCCATTGATCTGCGGCATCATTGAATATATCATCAATAGTACCTTCAGTTTGTTGGACTCTATCTTTCCAAGAAGTATTGTTAAGTATAGTGTCTGCTACATACGCTTCATTTTCTGCATTGAAATTAGCTAGTTTAGCTCTATTCCTGGCAGCTGCAGCTTTCTTTTCTTGTCCATGTCCATAAACTGCACTGGCAGTTTGAACTGCAAACATGGAGGCTGATACGGCTTCACACACGGCAAAATTCTATAAAGGTTAATTGGTTAGGACCATGCTTAAATTCTCTTAAGAATTTGAATCCTAGAAATTGGAGTAGTTTTAAATGAACGGTATTCCGTTTATCAACTATATTCCATAATAATTTTTCTTCTCTGCTATCTACAAAGCGTTTTGCTTCTCTAGCAAAGGTTAGTGGATAATCATGTATTGCGGGTGTGCATAACATCCATATCGCCCCACCTGGTTCAACTCCAGCCATTCCGGCAGTCTTGCCGTTAGGTACGGTAAAGTAAATAGAGTCACCATAACAAGCAGATAAAGGTAAATGTAATAGTGGGAAATGTCCGTGACCTTCATAGATCTCTCTGAAATCATCAGGTCGTAAATTAGAGGCCACTTCAACAGCAGCCTCCATAGTTATTGGGTGAATGTATTTAGACACTTCTATAATATTTATTTGAGTAATCTCCTTCCCATGTTAATGAATGTAACGTAGCAGGAGTTGGGTGTGTTGATTTAAGATGTAAACTTAAATTAGTATTCCTATCATATACAGGTACTGTCTGTATGTAATCATCTGTTATTGGTATATTACTAGCTAAATAACTATCCCATTCTAAGGCTTCAAAAGTTTGTGTATAATCATCTCTACCTCTTCTTTTTAAAGTAGTATCTATAAGACCCACTGATCCAAATGAGAAGTTGATTCTATGAATTACTAAAGATCCACGAGTTTCAGATTTTACCTTTCCTTCTGCAGCTTGTTGTATATAAATAGTTGGAAATTCAACTTCAAATTCAAACTTATATCCAACAACTAATCCAACATGTTTTTGAAGAATACTAGTACCTGATCCAGTAGCAGTTAAATTAATAGCTGTACCTGCTGTAGCATTAGCTGAGTTAGTAGCTAATTTAATAGTGTTAGTATCAACTTTAATTACATAATAAGTAGTTCCTTCTGAAAGACCTCCTACTGCAGAGGATCCTGTGGTAGTAGGTTCCTTATAAACCACTGATTCACCGGTAGAGAATCCATGTCCTGATACAGTAAGTATTTCTGTAGTTGTATTTACATCAGTATGTTCAAATGGATGTTCTTCATACTTCCAATTACCAGGTAAAGTTACTGTTTCATTAGGAGCTGTTCCAGTTATAGCAGAACTTGGTATATCATAAAATCTACCAGCTGAATTACCTGGGTCTATACAATAAGCTGCAAGTTGTTTTGAACTATAATAACCTGCACCTAACGTAAATGTAGTAACATTAGTAGCTCCAACATAAGTTAAATCACCAGTTGCAACTTCTTTTTTAGTATCTAAATGAATTAAATAATCATCAGGACTAGTTCCTATATCTAAAGTTGTAGTAGATTCTTTAATATTAAATGCTTCTAATGTATAGGTACTACCATTTTTAATAACAGCATAATAGATGTCATCCATCATTGTATGCCAAGTTATAGTTCCAGGAAGTTCCCATCTAAACCATGCTGACTGTATTCTATTCTGTCCTTGTACATAAAATCTATATCCCCACACCTCACTAGCATCTACTGTACCAAATAGAATCATTGAATTTTCAGTTGATTCAGCAATTAAGGTACAATCTGTTGGAAATAATTTTGATACAACTTTACTTTGTTCTAGTACTTGAGGATCAGCTTGTCTTTGTATATTAGCAATTTCATGGAACCTTGTACGTTCAGCTGTGCTATTTAACCAACCTGCAGTCACTCCTAGTGAGAATGGTACTGTTCTTTCATCGAATGCATAGTTAGCAATGAACTGTATTCTAGCTGTTTCTGGAGTCATCTGAGCTTCATCAGTAGACAATAAGAATTGTTGTGAAGCACTGAATATTAATAAACCAGCATTGACTTCAATAGCGTCAAATAAATCTGTAGGATATAGTGAGCTTGACTGAAGATCAATTGGGTCAGCATTAGCAATTGTAAACGCAGTCTTAGCCCAAAAGTTGTAGAAATCATTTGTCCTAGATAAAATAACATTTTCCTCTGCTAATAGACCTATTCTATTTCTATAGAAGAAAATCTTATTAATTTTTTTATCAACAAATGATGGTTTAGGGTTAGTAATATCATCTCCTACATCTCTTTCTGACCAATCAGGATAGCCAAATCTATAAGCTCCATTAGCATAATGACTGTTAGCACCACCATTTATTGCAAAGTATCCATAGGTTAAAGTTTGTGCATTATTACCTGTACCAGTTAAATTTATCGCAGTACCAGCTGTAGCGTTAGCTGCATTAGTAGCTAGTTTAATAGTATTAGCATCTACTTTAATAACATAATAAACAGTATCATCTACTAAGCCAGCTAGGGCTGTTCCACCTCCATTGTCATATAAGACTCTATCGCCTGTCGATCTACCATGTGCAGTCGCTGTGATTTGTTCATTAGAAGTATTAACATCTGAAGTAGCAATTGTATATTGAGTACTTGGTACAATCCTAGTAAGTTTTAAAGGCATGGTATCCTTATCAAACTTAATCTCTAAATCACTAGCAGCACACTCCTCCCACACACCAGTACCAAATCTATTTGGTGTATATGATATACCATTTGATTGGCTACCAATAGTACCAGATGCTGCATCAGTAACAGTAAATGTATTTGCGTCAGCAACACTAGCTACAGAATACCAAGCATCTGTTGCTCCGCCAGAAGTGAAGTCTGCTATTATAGTATCAGTGGTAGCTAATCCATGACTAGTAGAAGTGACAGTAATAGTAGTACCACTTCTAGAATAATCTGCAACTGTTGGGGATTGATCGATATTATTTACTTTAAATTCTAAGTAATAGTCATCTTGATCTTCACCACTATTTATTACTTGAACTCTATATCCGTGTCTACAAATCTTAGGTAAATCTGATGCATCATTAGCTTGATTTGTAATGATCTCCATCAATTGCTCTTCAGGAGTGGTTACCATAAAAGGTGTTGCTCTTCTTAAATGTAAACCATTACCACAAATAGTTACTGTAAGTCCTGTACCACTAATACCATCTATTGCAGTTTTTAAACCAGAAAGTATTGATTCAGCTGATACATTTTCTGTATTATTTGAAGCTGTAGGTTCAGGTCTTACTAAAGCAATATTTGCTCTTGCTGTAATTGCTACATGAGCTGTTACTTTTACTTGTGTTTCTAATCCTTTAACTGAAGTATAATCATGAGTATCATTTGTACTCCAACCTTCTCCACCGAAATGTAATGTAGCTTGTGGTTGATATGAGTCATCATAAGCATTACTAGTACTACCATCTTGAGGTATTGGAGTACATCTAGTATCCATCTCATAACAGAGATTAGATTTACCAGTACCTCCATTCATATATGATGTACCACTATTTGTAGAAGTAGGTCGAACACTTGATCTGTTCATACCTTCACATTTACCATCATTAGAATAGCTACCTATACCACTTGTATCTACATCTTCATCAGCTTCAATAGCTGTAGCTCTATTATAGGTAGTAGTACTATGATTAGTAGGATCATAAATATCTAAAGCATATTGTTTGCCATAAGATATAGTTCTTAAATGTACAAATGCTTCATATTCTGTAGCTGGTGATTTGTCAGTTGAATCAGTTAACATACTAACAGTTTTAGTTCTATTAGTAAAAAGAGTAGTTTCGTTAACAGTTAGTGGTTGAATTTCATCTGTATTAGTATGTGCTAAATAACTAGCTAAACCACTTCCAGGTACTGCTGCATAGTCTACAGGTATCTCAGTTCCATCACTACATCTCCATATTTTAACAGCTCCAGTACTATCAACTTGACCTATATACTGTTCGTTTTCTTCTCTGTAAATAGGAAACCATTTACCTGTACTAGCTGGTGTGATAGCTTTTACTAAATCACTACCAGGTCTTTTAATTAATCCTTTAGTAATATCAGGTATACCATTATTTAAATCAACTACTTGTCCTGGTACTTTTAACTCATCTGGTAATTCAGATATACCTAATTTATAATTTGGGATCTGTTGTGTAACACTGGCCATTAGCGTCTCAGGGCTTGATAAGGTTTGTAAGATTGATAAGCTGAATCATCTGGCCAACCCATAAAGTTATGGTCACCTTGATTACATTCATATTCTACGCAAGCTGCTCTTGCTTGACCTTCAAATGTAGCTAACATTTGTTGTAGTTGTGGGTTAGCTACTAATTGAACAGCGGCTTTCCCAGATGCTTTATAAATAATGTACCTTTGAAATGGTGTTGGAATATCTTCAAAATTTAGTAATCTAACTACGTTAAAATAAAAATAGTCATCATCTGGAAATTCAAATGTATGATTTACTCTATCATATATTTTCCATTTCCCATCAGTAGTATCTTTTCTACGAACAAAATCTCTGGTACGATCCCAGGAATCTTCTCCATCCATACGAATTACATCTGAATCAATAACAAATTTATTATCTGAATCTTTGTTAACTTTTATATGATACTCTAAATTAAATGTCCAACCTTCGTTCTGTACATCTTGATTAGATTCTTTAAATATATTATATATAAAACTAATTTCTGGGTTATTATAATCTAAACTGTTTACTGGTGATTGACCGATGCTACCAAGGATAGCATTGACTGCGGATAGTTCGGTATCGATATCAACGGTAGTGGTAGTCATAGGTATTAATATTTGTGAATAAAAAAAGGGGAACCGAAGCCCCCCCTTATAAGTTAATTATACTGTGCTGTTACTACAGCGCAGGTGTCTAACGTACCTGAACCACCAACGGTGGAGTAAGCTAGACGTAAGTTTTTAGTTGTGGAGGCAACCGCTGAAGGGGTGCCTGATCCACTTGTATCAGAAGGAGATATACGGGTTTCTGTACCTTGACAGGAACCGTACTCACCAACTGCTGTTGGGACTGCCATAATATTTTATTGTTAAGAAACTGTACCAATATTAGCAGGGGTAAGATGCTTCCTACCGTACTCTAAAGGAGTAGCTGGGTCCTTGGTTATTGATTTATCAACTGTACCAATCCCACTAAGAGTACTAGATTGACCTTTCTCCCTGGTCATTGTTACATTTGTTCCAGGATTAAGAGACATGATTAGCTACGTGCTGAAGTTAGTTCGATTGCACCTGCAGGGTTAAGTGTACCTACACCCATTGCAAGTCTACCAACCATTACATCACCCTGATAAAGAACAGAAACGTCGCCGCCTGTTACTTGGACTTGAGGGCCAATGGCTTCAACAATTCCAGCTGCATCACGCTGATAGATCAAACCACAGTGAGTAGAGAAGTCGCCATTGTAGGCATTGTTCTCACCACTCTGTGCATTAACAGTACCTGCCAAGAATGGTAGGTTGTTAGAACGCTTGATTTGAATACCAGCAATTTCAACTAGACCTTCACCAGAGTTCAGGTTACCTTGTGAGTTACCATAGTCTCTGTTAAGGATGTTAGAAGAAACCTGTGATACTAGAGCGTAGTACTGACGTGGGTTTAGCACGGCTGTACGTCCTGTCTTAGGAAGATTTTTTTCGTCAAGAACTGCAGCGGCTTCAAAGAAAGCGTCTACTAGTGCTTGTGCATTGTACTCCTTAGTTGCACCCAATTCAATCTGAGTACCACCTGGTTCTGGTCCTGGAGATGCTGTGATAGGATGTGCTTCACGTGCTGCTAAAGCAATTGTACGGAAGACTTTCTTATCATAAGCTTCAGCCAAAGCATGACCAATCTTAGATGAGATCTCTGATCTTAGTGAGTAATGTGCAAGTGTTTCATCTAAATCATAAACGAACGCAGAGCTGATTAGAAGGTCATCACACTGGATGGTCTTCTCAGCTACTGGAGGATCACCTGATCCGAGGATAGGTGTGCCTGGCTCATGATATGCAGCTTGCATACGTCCCGTGAAAATGAACTGTAATGATTTACCGTTCTTTAGGGTACGTCTTTGTACTGTATCACGTGCGATTGTTGCGCTTTCATAAGCCTTGAACAATTCTCCACTGAACAGTTTCAAATAAGTTGCGTACTTGGTATCATATGCAACTGAACCTGCGGTATTAGACGCAGCTTTATTCAGAGCACCAAGTACTGATTGTGTGGCGTTAGCCATTATTATATAGAGAGATTAAAGTTTACATTCTCTCCAAGCTTGGAAATTTTTCGTTCAAATATTTGTGGTCTATCCCACCGTCTAGACAGCTTAAGGGTATCCTCGTAAGGGCCATAAGCCAAAGCGGGTGAGGAGAATCGAACTCCTGTAAAGTTAGCTTGGAAAGCTACTCTCTGCCATAGGCACCCGCAAGAAAGGAGGTTGCCCTCCAATCTTAAGTGTTTACCACTTCTTATATACAACGTTAGAACCAGCTAATAGATGGGTACCAGATCCAGTACCTGTAATCAATGCAGCTTGGAAAACTAAGTTACTCTTTGTAGCAGCAGTAACTAGAACATTAAATTCTATTCCTAAGAATAGACCGCTAGTATCAGCTCCTACATCAATTGTTACAACTTCACCTTCACCGTCTACTGAATAAGTACCAGTACCTTCGATGTTAGCAGCAGCTGGGGTATCAGCAGCAGTTGATTCCTCTGCACGGGCAGTTACGTCTGTGTAGATAGTTGATGCAACAGCTGTTGAACCATCAGATTGGGCTAAACTAGCAATTCTGAACTTAAGTTCGTTAGTATTATCTGAATCATACCAGATAGTATACTTACCCATTACTCTTTCGTAGCCACCAAGAGGTATGCTTAGAGCAGACTGGGTTGCTAATGTAGTGTTAGCTAAATCAGATCCATCATTTGCTAAGATCTTTTGTTGGAAACCATCAGAAGAATAGACAACAGTTCCTTGAGTTGTATTCGAATAAAACGCCATAATAAATGTTATTGGGAAATTGAACTCCCGCAGTTCCGCTACGGGAGACATAGTTTTATGAGTTTGCGCTCAACAAGTTAGAACTTGTACTTAGCACCTATCTTGGTGCCGTATGCATTATCAGCATCTTCATCAGTAATGAATGATACTTCACCATACACATCTAGTTTCTCAGATGCAGCTACGGAAGCTCCAAATTTACCTGAGAATTCAGTTATACTATCTACATTGTCATCACCGACGAGTGCGGGTCCACCTTGGATGTAGTATCCTAAGTCACCTGCATTCCCTTCGTAACCGACATGTAGATCAGTAGTACGGGAAGTATAATCAGTGCCTGTATAAGATGCGTTGGACTCAACGTTTACATAAACGCCAGCCATTGCAGGTGCGGAAGCAGTGAATGCCGCTAGAGCAAGTGCAATTTTTTTCATGTTAAGTTAATTTTGAATAGTTTTTGTGTACTCAACACCACGATACCTTAGTTTAACAGTCATTGTTAATACTCCAGTACCACACCCCCGTTCCATGATGTGGTTTCATGCGTTTTCAATTTAGGTATGGACTTACTAAGAGCTTCCAATCTAAATTAAAAATGAACGGACGTGGTATGAGTTGGCTTCTACTGGTTCGATCCGAGCCGCCAAAATTATTATTTCTTAGGAGGTCTACCTTTTGTAGTACCGTAAGTACCTTTACCTTTAGGCATTAGAAAACTCCTGGAATAATTTGACCTGTTGTTGCATAAGCTCCTAGAGCTGCCATGATTCCGATCATAGCCCAACGGCCATTCTGTAGTTCAGCGTTGTCATTCATAGTTGTTACTTGGATAGGTGGTTCAGTGGCAAACATATTTTGTTTACCGTATTCAGTAGTAATCATTTAACCAATTGCTGGTGCTATTAAAGCTACCTCACTAGTCTCAGCTGATGCTAAGTCAAGTGGGAAGTTGTGTGCGTTTCTTTCATGCATTACTTCCATACCTAGATTGGCACGGTTTAGTACATCAGCCCATGTAGGTACTACCCTGCCTGAGCTGTCCAATATGGATTGATTGAAGTTAAACCCGTTAAGATTAAAAGCCATAGTGGAGATTCCCATAGCGGTAAGCCATATGCAAGTGACGGGCCAAGCAGCAAGGAAGAAGTGAAGGCTGCGGCTATTATTAAAAGAAGCGTACTGGAATATGAGTCTCCCAAAGTAGCCATGAGCCGCAACAATATTATACGTCTCTTCTTCTTGGCCGAATTTATATCCATAGTTCTGAGACTCAGTTTCAGTTGTCTCTCGAATAAGTGAGGAAGTAACAAGACTTCCGTGCATAGCAGCGAATAAAGCTCCACCGAATACCCCTGCAACACCGAGCATATGGAACGGATGCATAAGGATATTGTGTTCGGCTTGGAAAACGAACATGAAATTGAAAGTGCCAGAAATACCAAGAGGCATACCATCACTAAAACTCCCTTGTCCGAATGGATAAACTAAAAACACTGCATAAGCTGCAGCTACTGGTGCGGAATAGGCAACACAAATCCATGGTCGCATTCCTAATCGATAACTAAGTTCCCATTGTCGTCCCAAGTATGCTGCGATACCGACGAGAAAGTGGAACACAATGAGTTGATATGGTCCTCCGTTATACAACCACTCGTCGAGGGTTGCAGCTTCCCAGATTGGGTAGAAGTGAAGACCGATTGCGTTAGATGACGGGACAATTGCTCCCGAGATGATGTTGTTTCCATAGAGTAAAGATCCTGCGACTGGTTCACGTATCCCATCTATGTCGACGGGTGGTGCAGCTATAAAAGCTATTATGAATGCGGTTGTTGCTGTTATTAAGCAAGGTATCATGATAACACCAAACCACCCCACATAGAGGCGGTTGTTGGTGCTTGTTACCCATTCACAGAATCTATCCCAATTGGAATCTTTTAATGTGAGTGTTGTCATTTAAAAAAATTAAGGTGATTCAGCTCCTGCTACGGAGGCATCGGCTGTATTCCCTACGACTTTGCTACACTGAGCTACCTGAGCAGCCTTAGTACCATTGTCATTGTAGGGGATAAACCACCGATCACCCGTGGCATTGACTTTATATTTTACTACCATAGCATTAGCTCTGGCAGATGGATCGTATGCTTTAGACATAATTAAAATTGTACGTTAGAACGTTCTAGTTTATCGTATACATCCTGACGATAGGCAGGGTCTCTTTCATATCTAGGATCAGCTAAGGCTTCGACAACTTCAGCTTGACTACGGAAGTTATCACCACTAGATTTTGCTCCTTTACCTACAAGCATTTTCCCTTCAAAGCCTTCAGATGTTTCATACTCTGCTCTCATACCAGCTACTGCTATTCTGACAGCATCAATACCACCACCTGCTATAATTTTATTAAATGCATCTAGGGTATTTTTCTCCATATTTTCAGAAGCCCATGATATCATTTTATTATAAGCAGCTTCACCTCCTACTGAATTTTGAACTGAATTAATTTCAGCATCAGTTAAGTCAGCAACTTCGGGTTCTGAGGCTTGTGGGTTATTAGCTTGCATTTCCACATAAGCTTTCACTAAATCCTGGCTACTCATCTCTGAGAATTTTGCCATAGTTTCTTCAGAAAGCTTACCTTCATTATCTGCCCATTCTTTAGAGGCATCATTAATGAGAGTAGTGGCTGGAGATTCTTCTACCTTTTCTTCTTCTTCAGTAGTTTCTTCCTTATCTTCAGTTTCTGATTCTTCATCAGAACCTAGTTTCTTTTGTAATTCAAGGTAAGCCTTCTCTAGCTCTTCAGCATTATCAAACTTACCTGCATAACTTTTAGCTTCTTCTTCACCTAACTTCTCTGCCACCTCCAGTGACTTCTGCTCTTCCTCATTTAATTCAGTGGCATCTGCAGGGGTGGGATCATAAGTCAATTTCTCTGTCATGATTTATAACCTTTAGCAGTTGTTACTTTTAGATTACCTAAACCTACTGTTGTTACAAGTTCAGGGTCAGCACCTATTAAAGGTTTTGCTGCTATAGAAGTTGGTTTAGCTACATCGTTTTCAGTAACTAAAGGTTCAGGTTTACTAACCTTCGGGAGGGGCTTCTTGACCGCCCTCTTCGGCTTGGATGGTTTCGTTTGGCGCATTTGCTTGTAATTGATCGTATCCGTCGTTTAATGTTCTACCTAATGCAGGGTTTTTACTAGGGTCAGCCATTGGTGATCCCGCTAAAGCTCCAGCTTGTTCCATTAAGATTTGCTGTTGCTGTTGTTGCATTGCTGCTTCTCTTTCTTGTTCCATAGTCTCTGCAGACTTAACAAGATTCAAGACATCAATACCTTGTGCGGCTGCGAGTCGTTTAATGAACTCACTTGGATCTAAGAACTGTCCTATAACTTCTGGACCCATAGTTTGAGCAAGAGTTTGTATGAACATGATAAGACTTTGTTGGTCTTGTCCCCTGCCTAAAGCATTAACACCTGCTACGATTTGAGGACGTACTAGATCTTTAGGGATCTTTGGTAGTTCTCTATTTCGTTGTAGGATATGTAATGTTCTATTCAGGTATGGTATTAAGAACTCAACTGTAAGTAAACTAAATAATCCACCTAACTGTTGTTCTAATTCCATCTGCGTGAGGCGTACCTCTTCCGCTGTTGTTCTCTCACTTTGACGCACTTGTAATATTAAAAATGCATCAGCTATTCTACGTTCCAGAGTTTGCATCTGTTCAGCTGCTGTTCTAAAGTCAGCTGTTTTACCTACCTGTATAACACCTACATCATCAGGTCTACCCTGAACGATTGCACCGTTACCAGCATCGGCTATAGTCTTTGGTTTTGTTGTTGAAGATGGCGATACTAGGAAGACAACTTTACTAGCCGCTGCAGAGCCTTCTACGAGTGCCTGAGAGAGTCCTTCTAGTGAACGTATGTCACCCAGGAACTCTTCTACTCTACCACGTCCATAATCTTCTCCGTCTACAGTATTAAATCTTAATACTAACCAAGGAGAAGTATTTTTTGGAGCTGTGCTGCGACTACCAGGGAGAATCATCTTGTCTACTTCCTGATGCCATATCCATCTACCATTTTCATCGAGTCGGACGTAGGTGTATACCTCAACGTCATGATCGTCAGATCCTGTCTTGTAACCATCATCTCCAGGAGAATTTGGTAATGGCATAGGCAGATCTTCACCTAATACCCGACGACTAACTAGTTCCTTTGTTACGATCTCACATACATTCCCGTTTCCATCACGATTGATAACGTAACGGTTGAGGGGATAGTTTTTGAGACCTTCTTTGCCCATAAATATTAATGCATTACCAGAAACAATTAAATGTTTCAAGGCTTGGTGGACTACTACTCTATCATTAGAGGCATTAATATAATCCATAACCATCCTCTCCATTTTAGAAAAGGATAAATCTAATTCACTCCTCACTTCTCTCGGGATATCCGAGCCAAGCTTATCATCTCGTATCTGTAGTTTGAAGAAGCTAGTCTGTGGTGGTAGCAATGCAAGCATAAGCTTTGCTGCTAAGTTCACCGTTGCTTTAGCTCCGACTGACTGCCAGGGAGTATGTAACTTTTGATGTGTAGGACGTGAGCTAAGATCTTCTTGAATCAAATAAGGCAGTGTTAATCTAGAACACTCAACTGCGGTATCAAGGAACTGTGATCTACCTTTAGTTAGTTGTGTGTATCTGTCACGTGCATTCATAATTTATCCTGATACTTCTGATCTTTGTGTTGCATCTTCTGTTGGTTCAGAAGGAGTCGCTGGTGCTGTTTCCTGATTACTTTCAGAACTACCTATGTTTACTCCCAACTTCCATTGAGGTTTAGCTTGTCCTGATCCTGGATTCTTATATGAATCATCATTTTCACCTTCAGGAGGGAATACACCTGCTATATTCGCTAATTCTTTTACACACATATTTTATCCGTATAATTCTGACCTTGGTTTAGTTTCTTCAGTTTTTTTATCTGTTTTTTCTTTAGGTTTTTCTGCAGATGCAACTGCTAACTTCCATTGAGGTCTGGCTTCTTTAGAACCAGGGTTTACGAATTCATTATTAGTTTCCGCTTGAATTTGAGCTAATGTTTTAGGTGGCTCTTGAGGTGCCACACTACCTCCCATACACATGATATACCTCTCACGCTTTAGGACTTGGGATACCTTGAGCAGGTGCATCTATATTCATACCTGGATCAATAGCATCAAATTGTTTTACACCTGATTTAACTTTGGCAACTTGGAGTTTTGTTCTCTTCTTACCTGAAATTAAATTAGGATCTTCTGTTTCTTTCTTAATTTCTTGCGGCGTTGGTACCCGTCTAGGTGCTGGTGGTGCTATCAACGCTGGTGCAGCTTGCATCCTTGGTGGTGGTGGCGGTGCAGCTGGCCGACTCCGTCCGCACATTAGTTTTCTTCCTCCATTAAATTTCGTATATATTCGACCACACTGGCTTGGCCAGCACGATACATGATTGATTCAATTGGTTCTTTAGGGTGGACAGGATTCCATTTGAAATTGTCCTCTACTTTCTTAAACAAATCATCAACTCTTTCGTTGTGAAGCTTAAGCGTATTTAGGGAGATTGACATTAGAATGCTCAAAGAAAGCTGGCATCCTAGCTCGTTGTGTCTCAGAAAACTCAGGTGCTTTACCTTCGTACATTAAACGATCACTAGCATCCAGCCAAAAATTTTTGTCCAAATATTTATCGGTAGTATTTATACCTAGGGGTTGGAATACCCAGTTAATGGTGGCCTTCCTAAGTTTATCCAGAGATTGACTAGGAGCAAAGCCCATATCATTACATACGAGGCTATTAGTGGCCACGTGTATTTGTTCGTCTCTGGAAATATCAGCTGATACCGTTCTGAGACCAGCATCCCCACAAAACCTAAAAAAAGGCAAAAGTACAAAGAATATAGCACGTTCAGCTACCAATGCCTTTAAAATAGTGTGGTCTGGGTGTGACTCCCAGGCTGATCGGAGTCTGAGTGCTTCCGATTCAGCCGTAGGGTCAGTCCCAATTGAATTAGCAATATACCCAAGAGCAAGGTCATGATTTTCTTCGTCTTTAACGTTTGATTCTAACAGTACTCTAGCAGATTCGGGAATACCTTTATCAAGGCTTTCTGTAACCCACTCGCCAACTGGTAGCTCCATATGCCGTATTGCAAGGGCACGGAATATGGTTTCTTCGGCACCCTCTTTGAGTTTGCCAGCTGTAGTTTGTACGGGAGACCATTTACGCTTTCTCCCAAGTAATTTTTCATACGGATCTTTCTTCATCATTCTTGACAATCACAGGTTATTGGCTCGTTTTCGAGAATACCCTGTAAGTAATCATCTACGTCTTCTTGATCTAATGCTGCATACGCATCTGTCTTATCTTGTACGTCCGACATCACTTGCAGGGAGTAGTATAAGGAGGTTTGGGGTGATATTAACCACTCTTCTACGAATTGTCTATCGTAGGTCACAACATCACTCCAAGAGTTAAAGCTGTATCCGTGAAGAAGTCCTGTATTATTTAACATTATCATTATCTCATCTGCTACCTTCTTATATGCATCCCAACCTACTTTACTAGCGATTTCTACATTACCGTAATCGTAATGCTCAACTCCAAATGTTCCAGAGTCTCTGTCTATCGATTGTGAAATAGGTGGTGCTATCTCAGGGGCACATGTGTACCCATCTAAGTCTTTACTTCTATAACTGCAACTAGCAGTAGGTGCTATAGCAAAAGCTCGTACCATGTTATTGTTCCTAGCAATAGATGCTGCAGATTCAATACCAAGATTTAATGCTTTAGCTATTTCTCCTGCTAATCCATAAGCAGGTTTGCCTGAATTAATATCAGCTAACGCATGACCAAAATCTTCATAGGTTACCCTATATCGTTTCAGTAAGTTAGCTAATCCAAGGCATCCAAGGCCGATTTGACGGTCCGTTTCTGAGGGGAGGTATTCGCCAGTTGACCCGACACCTGTGCTACTATGGAGCTCGCACAACTCGGACATGCCACGTACGAAAGCCTCTTTGATGTTCCCGATTTCACAGGCACCGAGATTGATATGTTGCAAGAGGCAAGTTCCCCGTGAGGGCAAGTATACTTCAAGGCAAACGTTTCCAAAAATTCTCCTAGCTTTGTCATCATATTTTATTTTGTTGAGCCAAATGTCTCCACTTTTAATTCCGTAGAGGATGGCGTCTTTAACTCGGGCATCTGTTTCGTTCCATTTTCCAGCATCAAGGTCGACGCATCGTTTAATCCAGGGAGCTTCAGATCTAGGAAGCTGCACGAACTCAAGAATATCGGGATGGTCAATGTCGAGATGAGCAACAATGGCCCCATTTTTGTAATGGCCGCCCCTTCTAAGTGTTTCATTTAATACTGAGTAGATTTTTGCAAATGAGACTGGTCCACTAGCTGTTAAGCCTTTACCATTCTCGTGACCTTTCGGCCTGAGTTTTGATAGGTGTATAGCACACCCCGCCCCATGTCTCAATGCATGTGACGCAAATCTCCAGCTTGCCTCGATGCCTTCGGGACCCTCCATGGAGTCCTCGACAACAAATACAGTACAGCTCACTGGAAGTCTAGATTCTGGGTTATCCAACCATTGTTGGACCCGACCAGTGCGGGAGATAAGTTCTGCGGTCATTAAACTAAGTCTTCTAAATTTGGTGGTGCGTAATTAGGTCCTTTTAAGACTTTTCCATCTTCTCGATATATTGGTTTACCGTCCTCATCGAGTTTGGACATATTACTTTCATGTACTCTATTCAATGCTTCATCAAGAAACCAATTCATGTTCTCAGCATATTGGTAGCATACATAGACTAAATCAGCTAGCTCTTTTAAGGCTTCTACTTGACGATTTTTACCATGCATGAATAACATACCATCAGCTTCTAAAAATTCATTAAATTCCTCTTCTATCAGATTCTTCTGATAAGAACGAGAAGGTTTGGTCGGGGAGTTCTGTATCCCGTATGTCGACCTGAATTGCTTTGCTTGATCTGTTAAGAAGGTTTTCTTCATGTTCTAGTTCGTTCTCTAAGTAGTGGATAGCTTTTTTTAAATCTTGTATCTTGCTATCTTTGTAGCCTGCTCTACAGACATACTTAATAGCATTACCGAGATGGAAGTTTAGTCCTTGATCTCTAATAAAATGCCAAACATCGATAGATCCTCGTTGATAGTAGGGTGGTCCTTTGGCCATTTATCTAATAAATTTTGTATTGAATTAGCCATAACAAAATTTTGGTGTTGTAAGGCTATAAAAAGAGTGGCGAAATCTTTCATGTTAACATCGCCACTTTCTAATTTTAATTCAAGCTGCCTTAACTTTAGATCTTGTTCCATCGTCAATTTTGTAATCGGCGGCGGGGGACCAGAGTTTCGGTTGCTTTTTGTGGAAGTCATAATCGTCAGCTGTAAGGATTCTGGCTAGTCTAGCATTAACTAATGCATCTTCTTCGGTCAATCCTTTTTCTTTGAAGGTTTCTAATACTGTTTTCCATGAACATCCCTTCTCTTTGAAGATAGTTTCGGCTCTTTTAACTCCCACTCCAGGGACTCCGCCATATCCATCAGTTTGATCTCCAGAAAGACACTGGATAAGATGCCAAGTTGCTCCGGCGTTCGGTTCGATTGTGAAAGTCTCATCAAAATTGTATAGTTGACCTGGGATTTGACGCATATCTTTATCTGGGGAAGCTATAATGTTCCCTGGATATTTCGTACTATAAATGCCCATACTGTCATCAGCTTCGAGAGTAGGTTTAATAATAACCTTATACTCATCTTTCAGTGCGTTGATGACACGTTTGTAGCCACACGGCTTCTTCCGATTGCGGTGACCCTTATATTCGGGTAGAATTTTTTTTCTAAAATTTACACTGTCAGAAAAAAACAGTATTATATCAGAGAATGACCCAAGTTTGTTTTGAAGCTTGGTAAGTTCCCGTTTGGTTGCGGAATATGCATCACGAAAACTAGAAGTGACGAGAATAACATCATTCCCAAAATCAACTTCCGTCTCTGCGGCTGCACACGCTTTGTAGACGATGAAGTCTGCATCACATAGTATTTTCATTAATTAGTGTGTGTCGGCCCATGTTAGGCCATCCTTTGCTTCAGCATCTACGGGTATTCGCATATTGTAATACTCGCCTGCTTCAGCAGCGGAGAGAACAAGAAGAGATTTGAGATCATCAACATGTTCTGGCTTTGATTCAAACTGCAACTCGTCATGAATAAAAGCGAGCTGGTTACAGTGTAAATCCATTTCTTTGATATGGTCATGAGTGATAACCATCCATTTTTTTGCTACGATTGCAGCCGACCCTTGCAAAAGATAGTTTAAACTTTTATGTGCTTTATCTACTAATATTTTTCTCTTATCCAGTCCAAGGACATAACCCCTCTCGCTAGCTTTGTGTACGCCTTCCAAGAGTTCTTTAAGCCCTGGGATAGCTTCGATATATGCTTTTCTAATTTCTTTACCTTTCTTTCTTGCCTTGTTCTCGGGAAGCTGTTTGTCATAGGAGTGTCCAATTTTGATATCACCTGCCCCATACAAAAATGCATAGGTTACTGTCTTAACTTGCGATCTAGTGATTCCAATTTTATCAGCATTTGTTTGGTGAATGTCTCCGGTGGTAAGGATCTTAGCATATCTTCCCTTGTCAAATCGTGCAAGATAATGGGCAAGCATGCGTAACTCGATACCAGAAAGATCAGCAGCAGCCAATCGCATATTTGGTGAAGCAGTAAATAAATGTCGAAATCTTTCATCACTAGGCACCTGTCCGAGATTCGGAGTACGATGAGC
>VTLG01003654.1_pt1 | contig 18828 bp, 10 predicted proteins | sample 4694571 | NCBI WGS metagenome assembly VTLG01 (sample SAMN12604809, study PRJNA352737) | marine metagenome | biome: ENVO:00000447; feature: ENVO:00000209|ENVO:00000569|ENVO:01000036; material: ENVO:00002151; isolation source: viral sequences binned using virsorter ...
GGCTTATAGGCCGGAACGTCCGCTGGAGGCTGTCTGAGGTACATCTGAGGGATGTGTAGACCTTTGGGTAGGTTAGGCGTGGGAAGATTGATGGACATTATTGAGTCGCTTTTAAATGAGCAAATCTTGCATCTTTAACAGCTTGTGTCCATACAGCATTACATACACCTTGTATTTCTGCAGTTTCTCCACTTACATTTGTACTGATATATTCATCTTTTGCTGGATTTAGATTGCCACTTTGAATCACTCTTCTATGAAAGTTACGTGAAATCTCTGTACCATCTTCTTTAATAATAGTATCAGTTCTAACTTGGACTGCTTTATGAGGTCCAACGACTTCTACTTTTCCTATCTCTTGTGTTTTAGTAAATGCCATGTTTATTCGTCGGTAAAATAGTTAACTACAAATGAAATGTTACTGTTATCGTTAACATCTGAGTTGTTTCTATCGTTATTACTGTTGCCAGTATTGCCACCTCTCCAGATAGCTACATCATCATTGGAAAACATATCTAATGTAAACCATTTCTCCCAGTTAGCCATATTATAATACCAACCTTGAGATGAACCTGCAACTGCTAAGTTTCCTCCATAATTACCTTCATTATAAGGAAAGCCAGTTATCGCAAAATAACCAGTATCGGAACCTTTACTTGATAAGTTTATCTCTCCTCTAGCTACAATTAGACGACCGATTTTAGTATAAACACCGATTTGTGAATTATAAGTTATACCTGTAGTTCCACCGCTACTAAATCTAACTGCTGGAGTCCAAGTACCTTCTTCATAATCTTTAAGGATTTCCGAAGTACCACTACCTGCATTAGGAGCTGCTGTAGCAGCAAAGGAGATACCGTGACCACTTGTTCCTATAATTAGGTCACCATCTTTTACTGTTACATTTCCTGTACTATCAATCGTCATCCGTTCAATAGGATTAGGATTACCATCCGCTGTAGTATGGAATTCCATTCTTCCAGGCATATCATTACTGCCTGGTGTACCATCCACACGTACTTGTATGATTGCACCTAGAGCGTTGTAGTCAGTACCATCTGCTCCAGCAAATTCAATCTTACCTAAGTAGTCGTCATCTTGAACTACTGTGTAATCACCACCACTTGCTACTCTTGATTTACTGAACCTTAGTCTTGGTCCTTCTACATCAGCTCTATTGCTGATTAGATCCATCACTCGTGCATCGCCTACTCCGTGTACCTGTAAGTCACCACCGTCAGTACAACTTGTACCATGCCCGATTAATAGTTGGTTACCAGATATATGTACATTCGCTTCGCCTATCATGGCGTTAGCACCGGTTACTGTAACAACATTGTTATTAGTTGACCCAGATAAGGTTGGTCCACCTGCTGCATCTTCAAAAGCTGGCGGTGAACCAGCTCCTGTTGATGTTAATACCTGTCCATCTGTACCAGGTCCTACTGCGACTGGATTGCGTCAAATGTAATAACTTGACCATCTGTTCCTCCTGCTTGTTTTGCAAGTGTTACAGCATCATCAGCTATACCGCTTGTTTTTACTTGTGTTAATGCCATTTAACCTGCCTCCAGTGCTGCAATTCGTGCTTCAAGTGCATCATTTTTAGTTGATAATTCCTGAACTGCTTTAGTAAGTACAACTACTAATCGTTCATATTTCATTCCGTATGCAGTATCATCTTCATTTAAGTTGATTAAAAGCATGTCATCTTTCTTAGATGCATACCCATCAGACCGTTCAACTGCTAATACGTCTTGGGCTTTAAAACCTAAGTGTAAACGTGCTGTTTTCTTACTTCCATCTGGTGTACCATTAGCTGTTTTATCACCATTATCATCATAAGTGTGGTACCAAGTACGCTTATCCCACCTATAAGTGATAGGTTTTAACTGCTTAATCCAGTCTAAACCATGAGTCCATTCAGTAATATCTGTCTTATCTCTTTCATCAGAAGAAGAAATACTTGTGTCGTTACAGTAAAGGTTGGCAATACTATTATCACCAAGACAAATACTATTATGTCCAGTAGTTATATTTCCTGAAGGTGAATCATCTTTACCAGCGTGTTTTCCCAACATAGCGTTGTTGGTACCACTAGTAATTCCGTAACCACATCTTCTGCCTATAGCAGTATTATCTGTTCCGGAATCACAAGCCATTAAAGTTTTAGAACCGCATCCAGTATTGCTACCGCCAGCAGTATTTTCCTTACCTGAATCATTTCCTATAAATACATTATCATCTGCTGTGGTTATGTGGTAACCAGAAGCATAACCAACACATGTATTTTCACTAGCTGATCCAGTACCATGGGCCATTGAATAGGTACCGATCATTACATTACCGTTACCATCATCTCTAATTTCACCAGCTCTCCAACCCACAGCTACGTTATAAAGTGCAGTTTGGACTGCTTCTAAAGATTCAGCTCCAATGGAAACATTATAATTTCCTGTAGTATTTGCGTATAAAGCCCTATCACCAAATGCACAGTTTTGATTACCTTCAGTATTTAAGTACATACTGTTATAACCAACACTGGTATTATTACCACCTATGTTTGTAGCTTGTCCGGCTTCATGTCCTAGTAAAGTATTATTTCCTCCAGAACCTATACTTACACCAGCTAAGTAACCAAGTGCAGTATTCATACCGCCAGTAGTTAATCTTAAAGTCTTATAACCAATTCCAGTATTTCTAATACCAGTTACATTGGACATACAAGATTCAAATCCAATTGCAGTCTGGCCGCCATCAGATGTAGTCTGATAACCAGCTCTATATCCAATACCTATTTGCCCATTGAAGTTACCAGTTGCGGCTTTTAACGCTTCTGTTCCAATAGCAATGTTACTAGCTCCAGTTACATCAGCACCGTTTATTGCTTTATGTCCAATAGCTATATTTGAACCGCCAGTTGTCGATGATTTTAAAGCTTCAAATCCCACTGCAATATTGTAATTTCCTGAAGTGAGAGCTTTACCTGCTTCATATCCAAAGCAGTTATTATAATCTCCAGTAGTTATAGCTGTACCAGCATTTTCACCGAAGCAACTATTACCTACTGCATCTGTTCCAGTAAAACTATCACCAGCAGCATCACCTGCTAAAGTATTATTCTGAGCATCACTAGATACACCGCCACCAGCTGCTGCCCATGTCAAACCACCTGCATTACCAGATTGAGCTGATAGGAAGTAACCGTTAGTTGGTGAGTTAGATATATGTAAATTATCTTCATCAACTGATTCAGAAGACATATGTTCAAGATCTACTGCTCCAGCTGCTATATGCTCTGAGTTAATAACATCATCTTGAATGTTATCTCCGTCTACGCAATCAGCTGCTAAGTGAACGTGATCTATACTACCATCTGTATAATGTTCTGAGTCACAAGCATTGTCAGCAAGTTTAGTTCCATCTACTGCATCAGCTGCAAGATCAGCAGTTGCTACTGCCCCATCTACTATCTTAGCTGAAGTTACACTATTATCAGCAGGTACGTTTATAGTTGTTGCAGTACCAATTTGTGTTACAAAACATACAGAACCACTTGGAGGTGGGTCACAGAATCTAATTCCATCACTACCGTCTAGTGCAAAACCTTCGCCAGCAGCATCATAAGATGCGTTTGGTTTCTGTAGAACACCGTTTAAACTAACTAATAATTGACCTGCACTTGTAATAGATGCATCTGAAGATCCATCAAATAAATCAAATTGATCATTAGATCCATTAAATGTAGGACCAGTTCCATTATGTGCTTGGCCGTTATCTTTAATTCCTAATAGTTTATAATCACCTGTAGAAGTTACTTCACCCCATGCTGAGCCGTCATAGACGTTCATCTTGTTGGTTGAAGTATTAAAGTACAGGTCACCTTCATCATTATCAGATCCAGGTGCTGAACTTGCTATACGATATCTATTGTTAAAGTCGTTTATATCATCACTTAAATTTACAAAATCAGCTTCTCGTATTAGTGCTTGATGATAGTTATAAGTCTGACTTGATCCAGTGGATTGAACCATTAAACCAGCACCAGATGCAAATACATAAGGATCGGCGTTTGAACCAACACCACCTCTTAATTCACTAGGGAAGCCGTTAATGGTTATGGTTGAGTTATCCAGTGCATCTCCATTAGTTGAGACGCCACTAGAATTAACGGATAAGCCTGCACAATCAGTTATACTAATTACAACACCAGCATTTGGAATTGTGTTAGGGAATGATTCATCATCTGCAATAACTTCAAGACCACCAATAGGTGCTATAGCTGCTGCGACATAATCTACAACAGCTCCTGACGTAGGAATGTGTGAATCACTGTCTGATATAGTTGTTTGTTCACAACCTATCATGCCGATCTCAACAGCATTAGCTTGAATAGTTGTAGCACCACCAGCTGCAATTGCAACGTCACCAGACATTGCTACGGATGCAGCTTGGTTAGATCCATTACCAACAATAACATTACCACTGGTTACAGCTGCTAATTTAGCATGTTCAATAGCTGCTCCAGATGCTACAGAAGCGTTAACCACAGCATTACTTGCTAGTTGGTCAGCTCCTACTGCGTCATCTGCTATCTTAGCTATCGTTACAGCATCGTTAGCGAGCTTAGCTGTAGTTACGTGCAAATCAGCGATTTTATCAGTTTGAACTGCATCAGCATTTATCTTACCTGAAACTACAGAATTATCTGCTAACTGAGTTGACTGAACTGCAGTAGCTGCAATGTGTTCATTTCCAATAGCATCGTCTGCTATCTTAGTTCCATTAACAGCATCATTTGCTATATGAGCTGTATCAATCGATCCATCAACATATTGAGCGCTGTCCACTGAATTAGCTGACATATGCTCTAAATCAATAGAGCCAGCTGCTAAATGCTCAGAGTTAATAACATCGTCAGCTATTTTAGTACCATCAACTGCATCTGCTGCAATCATAGCAGTTTCAACAGAACCACTAGCTATAGTGAATGCACCTGTATTAGCCATGGTTACATCCCCTGAGGGAGTAACTTGAGCACCGACACCACTGCCGTTACCTGCCCAAATCTTTCCATTTGCTAAAGCTGGGGCAGCTATATTAGCATTGATTCTATCATCAATAGCTGCAGCTGTCATTATTTTGGTATTGACATCAGCAAAAGCTTCTGTACTATCTATGGTATCTGTAGTGTCATTCCAGTGCCCATCAACTTTATCTTGAGTCTCCTGAGATACGTATAATGTCTGGTTAAAGTCATTATTTAAATCCTGTGCTCTAATAGCAGAGCCAGAGAAGAACTCTCCTTGTAGATTATCAATATTTGTATCACGATAGATTCTAACTGTTATTGCACTTTTAGGTGCACCACTAGCTGCTTGTGTGGAAGTTTCACCACTTGCGTCAGCAGTGAAATTAATTTGGGTAGCATTGGCAAATTCGAAATTTGTTGTATCGACCTGATTCAGGCTTACCTTAACATCAGTGTCTTCTAAATATGGGAATGTGAAGGAATAGATTCTAGTAGAACCATTTCCTGTATAGTTATTTTCAATTGTGTATGCCATAGTTACCTATTAGTCATTTGGAGTAATTCGTTTACTTCATCATATTGTGCCCTGCTCTTTTCAGGATTATCTGTTGTATTTAATCTAGCAGCTCTTTCTTTCCTATAAGCAGCTTTTAATCTAATAACATCAATATCAGATCTAAGTGTAGCCCATGCTTGTATCTTAGCTTCTCTAAATAACTGATCGATCATTTGATTATGTTTATAATCCATAGGATTTTTACCAGGCTTTTTCCTATGTAAACCATTTGCTATATCTTCTTCCATTATTTTTAAAGATCTTATAACATTAGGATTCTTTGAGAGTTGCTCTAATTTACGTTCTAAATTCTGATCGCCTATAGCTTTTTGGAATTTAGATCTTACTATAGAATTATCTGCTAATGATATACCACCAGGAGCTGTTGTTGCAGCTAGGTTGACATTATATTGACTACGGAATAAGAACTTACGTCCAGGTGATTGATCGAAGTTCAGTTGTATTGGACTGATCATGTTAAATAATCTAGTCGGTACATCCCAATCTCTAATAGGTCTACCTGTTAAGATATCATATTTAATAGGAAGCCTGTCTTCATCATCTACAAAATGCTCCGCCATTTGGTTTTTATTCCTTAGAGTATCTTCAAAATCTGAATTAAGCTCCTTCATATAAGGATTTAAAACTTTACCAATTTCATTCCTTAAGGTAGCAGCTGGGACAAATCCATTCAATATGTTAGGTATGATACGTTCTAACTTCTTAGGGTTATTACTGAATAAATCAGTTAAACTTGTCAATCCTTGTAGGTATGTTTTAGTAATCATACCTTTTGAAAGTGCTAAGCTGGCACTCAATAAACCTCTTTCAACATACTTATCTCCTAATAACCTTTGATTATCTCCAAGGTCTGCGATAAAGGATAAGATACTAGTGAATGGTTCTAGGGATTCATGGCTTACCCATACACCACCTAGCTTAATTTCACGAGGTCTCCATCCTGCAGCTTCCCAAGCTTTACGAGTTTTAAGATCAGTAGGACCATTACCAGTTAATCCACCATTTAAGTATGTCTGACTTGCTGAGAATATAACACCTGAACCAATAGCTAATCTACCCATTTGTAGATCTTTAGCATTCTTCAGTTCTTGTGCATTTTCTATACCATATTTAATAACAGTATCTAACGTATCAGGTCTTGCTGTTGCTATATCTCTAAACTCTTCAACAAATAAATTAAAACCTGGTGTATGCTTCATGGTTAATTCTAAACCATTAATACCAGTTCTAGCGAACATATAGAATGGTTTAGTTTGTGGGTATGTACTAAACATAGTATCTAATACTTTACCCCATCCAGTCAAATCTTTAGTAAGTGTAACTTCACCTCTAGCATATTCTAATAAGTTATCATTAATAACACCTGTTTTTGGATTAAAGATTTCATCTTGGAATCTAGCTTCATATTCTCTTATCAATTCTGGAGAGATATCAGGTATTAAACCGTTAGTTCTAGCATCCATAGCACCCATAAGTGCTTTACTTCTAGATCTAGCTCTTGCTAAGATCATGGTCAAACCATCATCAGTAGCAGAAAGTAGTTTCATAGTGTAAGCAAACCAATTAGAATGGTTATGCCAACGGGATACATTAGTTAAACCAAACGCTGCTTTCTCTCCATCAGTAGCTCTACCACTATCTTCAGCCCAGAACCTCATAAGATCCCATTGCTGATCATCTAATGTATATTCTGAGTACCTGTTTTTAACTGTAGATAACTCACCAGACCAATAACCATTAAGACGATGTTTAAAATAGTCCCATGATTCTGGTATAGCTTGTCTCATAGCATTGAGTTCTGCTAATCCAATCCTTAATGTAGAGTCATCTGTAAATCCAGTACCTAGGAATCTACCAGCTCCACCTAATATTTGAGAAGCAGGTCGTAGGAACGTTGCCGTAGAGGTACCTAGAATAGCCCTGATAGGGGTCTTAGGTCCACTCAGTAGGCTATTTATCATAACACCTTGAAGCTCCTTTACAAGGGCTCCTGTGTTCCTTACACCATCAGCTGATGTATGGCCTAATAACTTGTTCCTCATGTAAGCATCAAAGTCTTTCCAATGATTAATCTTATTAGACATTGAAAATGCTTCTAAGAATGATCTTAGTAATTCATCTGAAGGTGCTTGCCAAGCCAAATCAAACATCATATCAACTTGATTCTTAGCTTGTTCATGCATATCAAGTAAGACTTGGTTTGCAAGTTTCTTACCACCCTTTGCTGTAATCATATCAGCATACTCTTGACTCATTAGGAATTGAGATCTTTGTATTTGCTCATTACCTAAGATTAGATTATCTCTGATATACTTAAGAGGACCGTCTACATCATCAAGATTAGTGTAATCTATTAATTCCCTAGCAGCTATAGATCTAGCTCTTAGTTGTTTGAATAGAGACTCTTGTAGTAAATTAGCAGCTAGTATCTCTTCAGTTGCCCAAGCAGTGTAACCATCTTTAGTGATTGATCTTTCAATGATTGGAGCCCAGAAGTCTTTAGTTTCTAGATCACCTGAGTTACGTCCACCAATTACTTCTTGCATCCTTTCAAATGCATCTTCATATACACTCTGTATAGATTCTCCCTTTGCTTCTAGATCAGTTACTAGTTTTTTAAAACGTGCATCACCAAAGAGTTCTTTAGCAATTTTATTATTAACACCTTTGATTCCTGAACCTGCTTCAGCTAATGCTTCTGCAGCAGCAGGAGTGACTAAAGATCCTAACGAGCCCTCATCCATAGAAGACCAATCATAGTCAATCCTTTTAAGAGTTTTTAAACCATCGTAAGGATTAGTTGTTGAGTTAGGAGAACCTTGCCATGATGCAGCACCTGGTTTGTTTTTATGACCACGGAAATCTGGATCATCAAGTTCTACCTTACCTTTCTCTTTTATTTGCGCATCTACACTTTGTGCATCTGCTAGTAGTTTCCGTTCCGCACGTGCTATATTGTCTTCCCAATCAGGAGACCATGAACTAAATTTATCACCTTTACTTGCTTTTTGAACTTTTTGCATCTGTTCAACTTGAGTTTCAGGTTTTAGTTTATCAAAGTCTATTCCTTTATTAAAAAGTTTCTGACGTGTAGTTTGTCTAAGGTTTTTCTCTACAAGTACTTTAGCTGCTTTCTCTGCTTTAAGTAGTTTACCACTTTGAATTTTATCTACTTTCTTTAGAATATCATTAGTAGGGTTATTAGTTAAACCCTTCTTGACTCTAACTTTAGCTATAGCTCTAACAGCACCTTCAAGTGGAATACCTATGCCTACACCTTCACATACAGCTTTTCCAGTTTGTATGATTGGATGATCTGCATCGTTAGTAGTGCATGGTGTATCTATAAAACCAAACCTATCTCTTAATACTTGAAGTCCATTAGCATCTTGTGAGTACTCTGAGAATAAATCTTGTAATGCACCAACAGAAGCACCTTTAGCAATCCAATTAGAACTGCCTACAGTCGCTTGAGCAACCTTTGCAGTAAATCCTGTACCCTTAGCAACAGCTCCTCCCCATCCAACGATAGGTACAGCCATTGTACCAAAGTGTACACCAGTTCTAATAAACTGTCCCCACCATGTTTTAGTAAGAGGGTTTAAATCACCACCTAAAGGGTTGAAACCTGGCTTGTATTCTCCTTTTTCTTGAATCTCTTCTACCATCGCACCTGATGCGATATCAACTGCACGTTCAGGTAGTGTGGCAAAAGAACTTACTGTATCTCTAGCACCGCCAAGGACGGCATTCTTTAATTCTTGTACGTTCTCTCTAAGACCGAACTCGCTTGCTTCTTTAGCTCCATGAGGATCGGTTTGTTCAAATTTATATTGTTGCTCTGCTTCTAATTCAGCAGCTTCTTGTTGAACAGCTTGTTCTTGTGCTACAGCATCTTTCGCTGCTTCTTCTTCATGACCTTTTACGAGTTCTTCCGTTATTTCAGGTAAGTAATATTCGCCTCTAGGCATTATCCTATACCTCCATATAAAGTATACTCAGGAAACGGTGTGTCTGGGTTGTATAGTAGATCTGCTCGTCTAGAGATATGAGCTAGCTCCACTTCTGTGATTGTATCACTATTTTTAAACCCAAGTCTTTTTAAGAATTCATTAGATTGGCTAATAGGATAACCAAATATCTCAGATAATTTCTGTTTGTTAGGACCTATAGGTTCTCCAATTAACTTATCTGATTCTTCTTTTTGTAGTCTGATCTTCTCTTCTAAAGCTTTTACCTGCTCTTCCCATCCCATCAATCCATCTGGATCACGTTCTGGGGTTATCAACTGTCCATCTGGAGATCTGTATTTTGCTGGTCTAACTTTCTGACCCATAAATTCATCTCCAGCCCGCTCAGGTTTTGGCTTATTTGCTTTAAGTTCCTCCAGTTGAGCTTCGAGATCAGGGTGTGTATTGTTGGTATCTACTCTCTTCTGAGCATCTTGACCACCACTCTCTTTGATTTTGTTATCCCCTTCTGGTACTGTGTATATATTCGTTTTCTCATTATAACCGTTTAATCTTAACTGTGTTTGAAGGAATTTCTCAGGAGATTGTTGGGCTGTTCTAGCTGCTGCCCTCCAGTTGTCATCAAAGAATACACCTGTTGTACCGTTTTCTTTGACATATGTAGTTGATATTAATTCAGATAAGCTTCGTGTATCACCTGCTCCTCGGTACATCATTATCTCTTTGATACCTAACTTTATCCTATCTTTAAACCCTGATAGAGCAATTTGATTGGTACCAGCCTCATTTAGTTCTACTGCATGTCTATGTCTTTCTGCAGCTCTTTCAGCACTTTCAATTCTCGGACCTTTCAGTGTTTCGAGATTCTTCTCATCAGCAAGAAATTTTAATGTTTTTGTTCTTGCTTCAGCTAAGTTGGCTGATTTATCTAAAGTTGGGTTAGTTCTAAGTTCATGATAATAATTAGCTTCAAGTATTAATCGAGCGTTATCTTGGAAATTAGGAAGATCTATAGCAGCTTGAATTTCTGTACCACCTTCACCGGCTATTAAGTTAATACCTATAGGTTTAGTGATATTATCAAATGACTTTAACTCACTCTTAGAAAGATAGGAATCTGATGCAGTCAGGTAACCTTTTTCCTGAGCTTTGAGCATTGCTTGGTGTGATATGTGCTGATAATCTTTAGGGTCACGTGGACGCTTACCATAATCTGAAGCTTTTGCAAGCTCCTCTAAACCTTTCTCATCTGTCAATCCTTGTACAGTATCAACTGATTCATAAAGTTCTTTTGCAATATCTGACCTTCTACCTCCAACTCTTTTGTAAACCAAATCAACCAAACTTTCCATTGTTGATGTAGTTATTGGCTTATTAAGAGAGTTAGCGAATAGTTCTTGTAAGTTATCCTTAGCATATGTGATCATTCCCTTATAATCTAATTTCTTTATTCCCGCATCTTTCGCGCCTATCTTCATTAACTCATTCTCAAAATCAACTGCTGCAATGTCTTTACCTCTCCAAAGACGTAATGTAGTATAACATTTACCTGTCTTCTTATCTGGATAATGACATTGGCCTTTTACTTCAATTTTCTGATCAAGTACGTCCCTTGCTTCTATAGTACTAATTTTATCAGCACGTGCTAAGTCTAGTATTCCTTTAAGTGATTTTTTTGTAGCTCCGCTAAATCCCTCTTCATCAATCTTTGCCCACATATTATAATTATCATCTGTAATCGTCTGAGCAATATTTACTTCTTTGTTAGCACCACCCATTTGAAATGCATTAAACATCTTCTGATATTTATCTTCTATTAGATTTTCTTGAAATCTTCTTGCATTTTCATTTATTATATCTTGAGTGGTATCACCAAAATATTGATCTAAAACTGGCTGTACTTTAGTGTATATCTCTTTAGCATCATAATTAGGAAAGAAATTTGCTTCAAGGATTTGACCATGTATCTTAGTTTGCAACGCATTACTATATGCTATGTCGTCAGAAGTTAGATTTGCAGAGCCCTTTACCTTTTGATTTTCCATCAACTCCTTCATAGTAGGATTTTCTGGGTACTTTGGGTCATCTAATCTTACTTCACTATAGTGATGATTTATCATTTGTGGTACCTGCGCTACTCTTTCTGCAAACGTTGCATCGTATAGAGCTTTACGTCTATAACCAGTAGCTCTTAACATATCTTCTGCTGCAATCCTAGACGCAGGACTTGATAAAGTATCAAGAATTATTCCAGATGCTGCATTATCGACAAACTTACCATTATCACCAACTAACTGATTCCACTTTCCTAATAGGATAGTTCTGTCTGGTGCAGGCATTTTAAGTAGATTTGTATATGCCCACTTTTTAGAGTCTTCTTTAATACGATTAACATTCATTTTCAATAAGTCCTGAGCACCTTTTGAAAACTTTTCGAACTGTTCTAAATCATACTTCTCATTAATTGCAGCAACGTAAGCATTATGTTTTGCTACTCCTTCTGCATTAGCATGTTCTATCTTCATGCTATCAAGGCCGTAGTCCCCTGTTCTTTTAAGGTTACCTATTTCTACATCTTTATTTTCTTTTAGAGCATTTAATATAGGTTGGGATGCAGCTTGTATATCAAATGGATCGAATGGTTTTGATTCTTTCTTCGGCTCAAATAAGGACTTCCCTGCTTGACCGGAACTATATTTAAAATTAGATTGTGTCATAATTTAATTATTCATCGATGGCCGCATAAGTTGAGATTCCACTTGAAAGACCACTCAAAATGTCACCAAATCCAATGCCAGTCTTCACTTGTTGAGGTCCAACTTGATTTATTATATCAGGTCCAGCTCCTTGTCCAGGTAGTTTCAACCTAGGTGATATAGCAATCTTAGTCCAAGCACTATAGTTAGCATCAGCGTGTTGACCTGAAATAGCTGACATCCTTGAATCGTGAGCCCATTTGGCACTGTATATAGTCTTATCAAATTCAGCTTGGTCTCGACCAAATTCTCCAAGTGAATTAATTAAATCAGCTCTAGCTCTAGATCTATTACCAGATTCACCACGTGCAGCTTGGGAGCCTTGTACTCTAAGTACTTCTTTATACATTTTATTTCTGTTTAAAGAAGCTTGTTGCATCTGTTCAATTTGTTTGAACTGCTCAGCTGAGTAAGCACCCTGAGCTGCATCACGGTTGATTTGTAATTGATTATCATATAAATCAAGCTTAATATCAAACTCTTCCATTGTACGTTGATTGTACAAGTCGAGCATTTGTGTATCGAACTCATGCTTATAAGCTTGTTGAGCTGCTTGATTTGCTATCTGTTGTTGTTGTAAACGATACTGACGTTCCGCTTCTCTTTTCTGTGCTTTTCTTTTAGAGCTTGCTCCGAAAAGTCCTCCTGCAAAATTCAGGCCAGCTCCAACTGCTGCCCATGGAAAGCCCATTATGTTTTACCTCCTTTATACATGACTATAGAATTTGTTATTGTATTTACCTTCCCAAGTCAGACCCAAGAGACTTACTGGTAAAGGAGTATCACCTACTATACTAAGTGATATGTTCTCATTGCGTTGAAATACTGATACTTCATGGACACCTTCGGCAGCCATAGCAACGTCGTTTGCTGTATATGTATACGGCATAATAGCACTAACTGTTTCAGTTCTATCTGGTATACCAGTTAAATTTACATTGTACTTAACTGGTCCACTAAGACCTGTTGACACTTTAATGCGGTGTATAATTAAATCTGATGTATAGTCACTCTTACCTTGATCACCACCACTATTGTAATAGAACTTAGGTAGGTCAACGGTCATTGTATATATGTAACCAATAATTATATTCTTTCCTCTATAATCTCCAGCAATATCTACGTATTGATTAGGTGCTGACCCTGCTACAGTTGGGTACAATACAGCGCCAACTGATGCTTCTGTTGCACCAAGTGTACCACCAATATAACCACCCAAAGCAACGACTGCTAATGTCTTACCTGATAGATGAGTAAATGGAAGGTATACTCTAGTTACATCTAAAGAACCTGTTGAAGGGTATTTTCTATAGGGATTAGCAACATAATAGTCCATACATACGTCAGTCTTTTCACCAGTAGGTAGTGTGAGGAAACCTTCTTCACTAGCCTGTCTAAGGTCATAAGACATAATTGATACATTAGTACCGTCAGTTATTACTGTATAAAATGTACTTACATCAAAGAATTGATCAATCAAATTACCTGTTAAATCCCACTTATACCATGTAGAAGCTATTCTTTTCTCAGCAGTTTGATAAAAACGATACTGATATACAGTGCTACTACCTGTAGTACCTAATGAGATTATACTCATACCTGGTGATCCTGCTACATTATCTATAGTAGAAGGTACTAGTTCAGGTACAATACCTGTTGTATTAAATGAAGTAGGAGGATCAGTTGTACTGATATTAGCTAACTCAAATAATCTAGAGTATAAAGGTGTTTTAGAAACAAAAGCTAAAGATGTTCCTAGGTTTATAGCTGGTATATTTACGTCACATTCGTAGTCAGATAGTGTATTAACTTTAGCAGATTCTGGACTTAAGATGTCAGAGTCAGTTGATAGTAGGAATTGCTCAGTATCACTAAACATAACCAAACCAGCACTTGACGTCTTAACATAATTAAGGAACACAGGTTTAGTAGAAGACGCTGATATATCTATAGGATCATCAGCTGCTGCTATCATAGCAGAGCCGTTGAAAAAGTCATAGAATGAACCAGCTTTACTTAATACAACATTACCACCACTTAAGAATCCAAAACGGTTCCTAAAGAAGAACATATTTCTTATTTTACTTCCAACAAAAGATGGTATTGGATTAGTTATATCATCACCTGCATCTCTATCTTCCCATCTAATAGCACTATATGAAAACGATCCATCACTTTCACGTACTAATTGATGAGGCATGGTTTCTGGATCTAATTTATACTGTATACCAGGTTCATTAGATTCAACCCAAGAACCTGTTCCAGATGCATAGTTACTAGAACCTGATTCAAACTTAACCCACATATCATCTGCTTCTATGTTAGTACTATTGATTATTTTTACTTTATAATCATGTACACACTGAGAAGGCAGCATACTTAAATCTGATATTTGATGTATAAATGAATATATAGCACCTGCTTGTGGTCCACCAGCTGTAGCAAGAGATGTAACACCTGTTACATGTATACCAGGTCCAACAGCAGTAGCAACACAACTAGCAGCTGCTCCTCCTGCACCATTTATACCAGTAACTAAATTTGCAACTATAACAGTAGCGTCAGCGTCTCCTGCTCCTGAATCTTCTGCTGTTGCAAAAGTGATTGTAACACCATTTATAAGTACTTGGTATGAAGAATTATAATTAGCTACAGCAATAACGATAAACGCATCTGTTGATGCAGGATCTGTTAGATCTGCTTTCAATTCAACAGTCTTACTTTTATTTAATACATATGTATAATCATTCAACGTAACTAATTCGATATCATCCGCACCTGCTCCACGTAAATACCCATTGCTTGGTAAACCTGGTATTGTACAAGAAGTTATTTCGGAATCATAAGCAGACTTAGATGAGGCTTCAGCTGTTACCGCACTGTTATATGATGTCTGCGCTGTACCCATATTGTTAGTAGCTGTAGTCAACTGAGCTGCTGTGTTAGCTGCAACTGTAGTTTCTACTAATTCATATACTCTCTTCCCTTCAGCTGCAATAGTAGGATGCTCGTTTGTCATCTCTAGACCAGCTTTATAGGTCAGTGCTATAACTTTAAATGTAGCATTACCACCACCACCTGACACTGTTATTACTTCATCTATTTTATATCCAGTTGTAGTGGTTGTACCTCCAGCTGTTGCGATTGTCACTAATTGATCGATAACCCCACCTGTTACAGTATAGGTTATTGTTAAACCAGTACCTGCACCACTTGAAGTTGTTGCTGCTGTAGTTGCACTATACCCTGTACCACCACTGACACGTTCTAATGTAAGAACTGGTCCTGAGATAGCACCATCAGACATACTCTTTATATCTGCTATTGAGGTACCAGAGTTCCATTTAAGTACAGTCCAAGTACTGTTAGTACCTGATTTATATATACCAGACTTTATCTCTTCTTTAACAGTGCCTAGCGATGTATCATAATCAAACTGTGTCTCCCAATGGGCTGCACGAGTTACAGTTTGCCCATCATTTGTTTCAGCAAAAATAGATTGTTTAGTATTTAGTTCTGTAGTGGCATCTTCTGTATCACGTACATCCTGATTATAAGCAAGTAGATCTGTTTGTAAATTAGTATAATTACACCCACTAGGTACTCCAGTATCGTCACCCATATCTACTTTCCTTGGACTACCGTCTAGCAAACTCCATATTTTAAATGTATCGTCTGCGTATTGTCCTATATATTTTTCATTCTCATCTCTAAGTATAGAGAACCACTTACCATAATTTTCAATAGAGTATACAGTAACTGTAATAGCAGCACCGCCTCCACTACCTAATGCTGAATCAGCAATAGTTAATACATCACCTACTACATAACCTTTACCGCCAGATGATAAGCTAACTGCCACGCCTAATGATTTAATTGCAGTAATTGTAAGAACAACTGCAGCTGCACCACCATTTCCTAATGCTGAATCAGCAATAGTTATTGTCTCACCAGATGCATTATAACCTGATCCACCTGTTTTACTATTCCTTACGTCTATTGATGCACTAGGTCTGCCAAAATCATCAACTATAACTTTTAAATCACAGCCTGTACCAGATGCACTGCCAGCTGCATTAGCTACATAGTATGTGCCTGCAGTTCTATTAGTAGCACTGACTCCATTATGTGTAAAGGTATCTACTTCACCTGCAACAGTAGCGTGTATATTGAACGTTGCACCTGTACCTGATCCGCCAGTAGCAGCAGCGGATACATATCTACCACCAGTCCTGCTACCATCTCCTACACCATTATGTGTAGATAGTGCTATAGTGGTGCTTGTGTTTTCGGCATTATATAAGTTGCTTATAAATTTACCGCCTGGTCTTTTCAACATACCCAACGCATAGTCAGGGTATGTATTTATAGCATCTTTTAATTGAGTGGGTATCTTTTTCTTATCTGGTTGTTGTGATATTCCATTTAAAAATGTTGGAATATTTTGTTTGATTGTACTCATCGTTGTAATGCAGCAAACGGTTGATAACTATTGTGATAATCTTCAGCGTCTTTCCAACCGAAGATAGAGTAATCCCCTTGTTGTGTTTCGTATTCTAAAGCAGCAGCTCTAGTTTCAACTTCATTCTGTTGTAGTAATGAATATAGATTTGAGTCACCTACCATTCTTACAGCACATAGTCTAGCTGCTTTAGCAGTTATGTATGCTTGTAAAGCAGGGGGTACATCACTGAATTCCCAATACCATATTATATCACAAGTCAATACACGTGGATCGTCACCGTCTTTCCATTCATATGTATGTTCATTTCTATCGTATAAGAAACCACCACGTCTGACTGGGTTGAAGTCATCGTAGTGTTGGTATTTATAAGTATCTATTGATAAAGCATTCTTAGGGTATTCTATTTTAAAAGTAACAGAATCTGCTGTTAGCTTATAGTGCCGTTCAATGTTGAAGGTCCAGCCTTCAGATTGTGTATTTTTATTTACTTCCCTTAATGTATTAAGGGTGATGGATACTTCAGGGTTCTGAAGGTCTAATGTGGTGACAGGAGCCTGTCCCACTGAGCTTAATATTTGATTAACAGCATCCAGTTCTGTGGACACAGCATAAGTAGGATAGGACATATGAATTTATGTGAATAAAAAAAAGGAGGGTCGTTAAACCCTCCCATGAATAATTTTAGGTAACGTTACACTCTTGTGTAGCGTATGCAAGTCTTAGGTTTTTGGTAGTAGACAATACTATATTAGAAGTACGGATGTCAGTACCATCTCCATTTGTACGAGATACGCTTTCACGGGTAGCATCTGTTGTGCAAACACCGTTGTTACCTTTAGCGACAGCTACTGCCATTTCTTTTTACCTCGTATTATTAACAGCCAGGTGTAGCAGTCAGGTCACAAGAACCTGTGGCTACAGCTGAACTAGCAGCGATTCCGTGGGAAGATGTTCCTAGTAGAGTTCTGCCATATTCTACAGGAGTAGGTGGGTTCTCGGTAATAGTATCGAGACCACCAATTCCTACAGTGATTGTGCGCTTTCTATTTTCGCCAGGGATAGTAGACATAGTATACCTCCTTACTGGTTAGAGAATTCGATAGCAGCAGCAGGGTTAAGAGTTCCGGCTCCCATAGCCAAGCGTCCTAGAATGACGTCTCCTTGGTATAAAACCGATACATCACCAGAAGTTACTTGAACTTGAGGTCCGATTGCTTCAACAACACCAGCTACGTCTTTCTGATAGATAAGACCGCAGTGATACTGGAAGTCACCAGAGTAATCATTGTTCTCACCAGACTGAGTGTTAACAGTACCTGCCAAGAATGGAAGGTTGTTAGAACTCTTGATTTGGATACCGGCGATCTCATAGAGACCTTTACCAGAATTCAAATCGCCTTGCTTGTTACCATAGTCACGATTCAAGATGTTAGTAGATACCTGAGAGACTAGAGCGTAGTACTGTCTTGGTGATAGTACAGCTGTGCGTCCCTGCTTGGGTACATTCTTTTCATCTAGAATTGAAGCAGCTTCGAAGAAGCCATCAACAAGTGCTTGGGCATCGTACTCTTTACCAGTACCGAGTTTGATGGTTGAACCACCTGGCTCTGGACCTGGGGAAGCAGTAATAGGATGTGAAGCACGAGCTGCTAGAGCAATTGTACGGAAGATCTTCTTATCATAAGCTTCAGCTAGAGCATGACCAATCTTCTTAGAGATCTCTCCCCTTAAAGAGTAATGGGCAAGTGTCTCGTCTAAATCATAAACGAAAGCTGAACTGATAAGTAGGTCGTCGCAGACAATTGTCTTCTCTGCTACTGGAGGATCACCCGATCCGAGGATAGGTTCGCCCGGCGTATGGTAAGCAGCCTGCATACGTCCCGTGAAGATGAACTGTAATGATTTACCATTCTTCAGGGTACGTCTTTGTACTGTGTCTCGTGCAATCGTAGCACTTTCGTAAGCTTTGAACAGCTCACCTGAGAACAGTTTCAAATAGGTTGCGTACTTGGTATCATAGGCGTTTG
>VTLG01006251.1_pt1 | contig 18827 bp, 42 predicted proteins | sample 4694571 | NCBI WGS metagenome assembly VTLG01 (sample SAMN12604809, study PRJNA352737) | marine metagenome | biome: ENVO:00000447; feature: ENVO:00000209|ENVO:00000569|ENVO:01000036; material: ENVO:00002151; isolation source: viral sequences binned using virsorter ...
ACCCTAAAGAGAAAATATCGGGACCCCTTTTTACGTAAAAGGGTTGGGGGGTTGTTAAAACATTCGAATTCGAGATTTGGTTTGGGACCTCTTAGGGTGGGTGGGCCCGTAGGATACAAGCATACAACTTGTAGTCGTATGCATAAACTACATACGACTACAAATAGAATTTACTTAATCAAGTAATACCATGTACTCTTTGGCAAAGTGTTGTCTAAACCAATCAAGACCCTTACGAACTATCTTCCAATCTGGGCTACTGCCCATGCCATGTGTTTGGTCGTATCGTTCTGCTATTAAATTAGAGCCCATGATTACATCATAAACTGCAACAGCAAATCTAGGCATTGCGATTGATTGTCCACTAAATGGATTTGAAACAGTTTCCATCTCCGTATCTAATGTCTCTTTAGCAATTAAGAATGGCATCTTATATACTTTGCCGTTGTAATGTACTGATTGTTTTATTTTCATATTAGTCATAAATTATCCTTTCTAATTTTTATCTTACTTATTTAAAAAGTTATTGCAACAAAATAAATAGCCAACGAATAGCACCCCACCCGGGTGGGCCTTTAAGAAATAATAGGGTGGGTGGGCCCGTAGGACACAAGCTATGTAAAATTATTTACTTGACACAAGATATAGTATGTTTTGATTAAAAAAAACGCGTGGCGATTACTCGCCACGCGTACCCTTTATGACTTTAGATGATTAAGAGTTCTGTGTTTGTATTTTTTCAATTGAATGCCTTGTAAAAGTTTGACCATTCCAACCCTCGTGTATTGTACTTTTCTTTTCATAACCCTCGGTTATTCTTCTGTCGGTTATAAATGGAACAGGAATACCTCTTTCAATTAAAGTCATATTTTCATTTAACCAATCGCTTTCACAACGAGTACTACAAAAATATTTGCTGCGTCCATACCAATTGCTTGTACTATCTCTAGTGTTTAGTGCATATCTTCCACGAATTATACCTTTAGATTTTAGAAATCTATCTTGTGTGCAATATGTATGACACTCAGGGCCTTGGCAAAAATGTTTGTTAGGCATTAGGCAACCTCATCTGTTAAAATTAAGGCTGGGTTTTCCTGTGCTGGTACAATAAAGTGCATTACATATTCATCTTGTTCTAATAAACTTAAAGCAGATAGAAATTGATTTGCCTCTTTAATTGTCTTTGCCCATTTCTCAATACGATAGTTTGGCTCACTATCTTTGTACTGAAACTTTCTAATTATTAGATATATCATCTGTATCCCCCAATATATTTAAAATGTAGTTTGTTGCAGTAGTATATCTATTTCTTAAAGTATCCCAAAATGTAATGCAAGGAACTCCACTCTTTGAAATAAATTGTCTTGATTTATGTTCTTCGCCTTGTTTTCCATAAATACCAACTCTACTATCAAAAGCTTGATACTTACTCATATACCAACCAACTTTGATTTTAGTATTTGGTTTTAGTTTTTTTTCATCTGTCATATTATTATCCTTTCTTATTATGGGATAATATCAGAATGAATAATAATGTCAAATAAAAATTTGTTTTTTTTTAGGGAGGGTGGGCCCGTAGGACACAAGCAATACAACTTATACGAGTAGCGATTTCTCGCTACTCGTTTTTAATATTTATTAATTTGTGGATTGTTGTTCGTATTGTTTTCTGAAAGCAATCTTTTGTTCTCTTGTCATGGTAGTATTTTTCATGCCTTTAATCATACTAGCCAAGTTCACAGGATTATAAATTGTCAATCCTGTTGAATTACATCTTACAAGTTCTGCCTCATCAAGTTCAATGCCTAGTTCTTTCATCAATTCAAGGCCCTCGCTTAAAGTCTTATATACTTTCAATCCTGTTTTCATAGCTTGTTTCTGTTTTTCAATGCTATCAATCCATTTTTGATGACAAGTAATTAAATGTGATTTTGCCTGTTTCCAAATTTTAAAGAATAAAAATTGGTCTTTAGTACAGGCAATAGTTCTTGAACGACAATGTGAAGTTCCAATAATATCTAAATACCATTGACTATCAAACTCTCTTGTAATTCCAACTGAATTATCATCATCAGAATTATAACTAGAATAATGACTATATCCAAGTGCCTTATTGTTTGCGTCAACGTGTTTAGTTTTATGTGGGTTATCATCTTTGCCATTTTGTTGTGCAAGAATATCAGGGTTGCAATCTTTTGCTTTAAGTTCTTCTCTCTTATAAGCATAAGCAAATTGTTTTCCTGTTTCATCACTATACTCACTATTGCCACAACTACCAAATAAACCAAAATCAAAATGTTCAGATATATTTCTATCTCTCTCATCTTCATCTTCTTCTAGGTTTTCTTTTGCATAAGAAAAATAAAAACACTTATCTTTTGCTACAACATCTAAAGGTTGTCCATACTTTCTTTTTAAAGCTTTGCAAGTATCAACATCTTCTTTTGGATAAGCATTTTGGACTACATCTGTTGCAAGTCTAAAAGCTTGTGGATATAACTCGTCCACCTTTTCTCTTGCACCAAGATATGCCTCTCTCTCTTGTGTGTTTTCATTTTGGCAACTTTCAACATACCGATTTAAAATCTTATTTCTAAACTCGGTATTCATTCTTATTTTACTCATGTTATCCTTTCTATGTTTGAGTTTTCCATATCCCATAAACTACCATAATCAAAATATTTGTCAAATCTTTTTTTATTTTTTTTAGGGAGGGTGGGCCCTTAGTTCACAAGCTCTTTATGGGTGGGTGGGCCCATAGGCAACAAGCACAACTAAAAGTTGAAAAAAAATTATTTTTTATTTGACATCTATTTTAATTATAATAATATCCCATATATGAGAAAGAATAATTTAAAAGATAAAAAACCAAGAGTTAAAAAAGATAACTCTAAAAAAGGTGATATATTTTTAAATTGTCGTTCTTGTAAAACATTAATCAGAACTGATTGGTACAGTAGATTTGATAAAAGATACTGCGCTGATTGTTTCTAGAAAGGATAATATGAGTACAAGAAGTAATATAGCTATCGAATTGCCAAAAGATTCAAACGGCAATAAGAAAGTTAAAGTTATATATGTACATTCTGACGGCTATCCTTATGGTGTTGGTCAAATTCTAGAAGAGAATTACAACTCATACGAGAAAGCTAGGGAACTGTTTAACTTTGGAGATGCAAGCTATCTTGATGACACTATAGACAAATGTAGTTTCTATGGTCGTGATTGGAATAGAGACGTTGAAAAAGCTAAAACGTATCGCGATGAGTGGATGTATATGTATAATATGCGTGGTGATAGCCATATTGAATATATTTATATATTCAAAGATGGAGCCTGGCACGTTTCAACGCAACATTATATTCCAGAAGAGAAGATAAAAGACTCTTATGATAATTCTGGTATATGGTATCAAGGCAAATTTCAGCGCCTAACTTTAAATGAAGAGTATTTAAAGTATAAAGGGAAACATGAAAAACATGCTGAAGTTAAGATGATTAGTGGGATTGGAAAGATGTTAAGTAAAACATTTGGAAGTGATAATATTACGGTCCAAAGCTTTACAGAAGGCGAGCCGAAGAAGAACTAAAATATTGATTTGGCGCCCTGAAGGGCGCCTGATCCCTGGTCCGAACATGGCTAGCCCCTTAGTGCAAGGAATTACTGGAGCACTCGGACCTGGGATCAGATGTTGATCACTGCGGGATTTTAACCGCTATAGTATAGGAGTGCGTAAGGAATTCCCGAATGTCAACTGTAACAGTCTGCGTTGACCTCCTACACAGGACAACAACTGGTCAATTATTCTTTCTAGGGCCCGAGTGTTCAAGCGGGCCCGGAAAGACTGATCCCTGGTCCTTACAGGGTAGCTTAATTCCGGACAGCGTAAGGACCTGGGATCAGTGGTGTTTACTCAGATATCGAAAGTAGAAGTATTCTAGGGTTTCTACCACTACTGATCCCAGATCTATTGGGCTGGAGGTAAACGCGCGCAGTTGTGAACAATAGATCTGGAATCAGTTAAAAAAAATAAAAAAGATCTCAAGCTAGCTAGCAAGCAAGCGAGCAAGCTTTATTTTTTTTATATAGGGTGGGTGGGCCCGAAGGTCTCAAGCAGACCACTATATGTTGTGTCAATCACTTTTTACGCGAATCGCGAAAATAAATTTAAAAAATAAATTGACAGCGGGCCGCTGCTCTGGTACATATGGGAAATTATAAGAAAGGATATTATGCAAAAATATACATTAAAAGAAATAATTGAAGCATGGGACGCCGCTTATGGTGAAGACATGAAAGTAGAATATTGGGGGTTTTTAGAATGCTTAAAAAAGAAGCAAAAAAAATAACCGGCGGGCTGTCGAAGCCGTCGAAAATGCCCGGGCCCGCGCATAACCTGCCGGCCTGGAAGTGTATCACCGGGGTGAAGTTGCAAGCCGTGAAGGGCAGCGTCTGCGCTGGCTGTTATGCAATGAAGGGCCGCTATCGATTTAAAAATGTACGCGAAGCGCTGGACCGTAGACTGGCAGCTCTTCAGGACCCGCGATGGGTTCAAGCTATGGTTGTATTAATTAAAAATCACAAATTTTTTAGATGGCACGATTCAGGAGACATCCAGAGCCCGGAGCATCTCAAGAATATATTCGAAGTGTGCAAGCAGACGCCGGAGACGCAGCACTGGATGCCAACGCGCGAAGTTAAATTCTTAACGCTCATGGACCCAGACGTGGTACCTAAAAATTTAATAATCAGAATATCTTCTCATATGGTGGACCAGGGCCCGGTGAAGCACTGGCCGTGGACTTCCACTGTAGTAACCAGCGGCAGGACGTGCCCGGCCCCAGACCAGGGGAACGCGTGCGGCAGCTGCAGGGCCTGCTGGGACCGGTCGACGCCTAACATCGCATATGGTAAACACTAATGAAAAAAATTAAACTAACTAAACTAATTAAACAATTGAATGCAGAGCACGAGCCGCCCGGAGGGTGGCGAGCAAGCGATCAAGCTGTCAAGCCTACAAGCTGTCAAGCCCAAAGCCTTCAAGATCTTGATCCAACTATTGATTGGAATAAATTTTTAAAAGAATTAACAAGCTAATAATTCTAAATGGGAGGGTGGGCCCGCAAGCTGTCAAGCGGGCAACGAGCCGAGGAGCGCCCAAGCTCAATTAGTGCGCAAGCCTAAGAGGGCCCGTTGAATCGCGGCCCAATCATTAGCTGCCAGGGGCGGCGTATCTCTATGATCTTCTAGTAAGCCGTGGATCGAGGATGATCCATAAAGTTTTACGGAAGGCTGGGAGCCTTTCGCGGCTTGTTGAACAAGTATAAAATTCCGTTTGGTTCTGGTTATATGAAATAGTTTTTGGTGGGGTGAAAAGTATATTTTTTTACCTGTAGCTACCTTAAGCTCACACATAAAAAAACCACATAAATCATTGTATCCCAAGCAATCTGGAGTGCCAAAGCTACTCCAAGACTCTAGTCTAGTCCAGTGTATTTCGGGGGTATTTTTCTTTAGAAGTCGCCATAGTTTCGACTCTGCTTTCATCGTACTCAACCTTTAAAATTTGTTTCATTACCGTCGTCCAAGGATTCAAATCTATATCCCTACCACAGCCAGACAACAGCAATATTATTATTAAATATCTCACCATTGACTTGTACGTTATTTTACGTTATAAGTCAATTGGCTCCTGGGCATGAGCTATAATAACTGCCCATAGGAGATTCAATGGGAGTACCAGCTAAACTAACTGAAAGACAAATTAAATTTGCAGAATTACTTGTGTTCAATGAAGGACGGAAGAGTCCATCAGAGTGTGCCTATGAAGCAGGATATAAAACTAGACCAAGACAAGCTGCATCTGAACTTAGAAATCCTAAAGTATCTCCATTAGTAGTTAAATACATTGGAGAGTTAAGAGCTGAGATTCAGGAGAAGTATGGTGTCAATTTTGAAAGACATATAACAGAGCTAGCTAGAATCAGAGATGAAGCCAGAGCAAAGGGAGCCTGGTCTGCAGCCACCAATGCAGAAGTTGCACGTGGAAAAGCAGCAGGATTATACGTAGATCAAAAATTAATTTTGTCTGGTAATCTGGACCAGTTAAGTGAGAAAGAACTTGAATTAAAAATGAAACAAATCCTAGATGATCACAAAACTTTAATTGAAGGTGTTGCAGTAGAGACTACTGAAACGAACAATCCAGATAAATTACAACAAGCATAAGAAATAAAACTATTCCTTGGTGCCTATTAAAAAAACCATTAATTAAATTATAGTATTTTACTATCATATAGTCCTTTGGTTATGTGGTTGATTTTATTTTTTAAGAGTTTTAAGTAGTTTAGTTAACTCTCCTACTTTTACCTTATTATTGATAACCCCTTTATCAATTAGACCTTGGGGATTAGGTCCTTTTGTAGGTGGTATAGCCTTCCACTTTACGTTCGGCATATTCTTAACGAGAGTTTTATTAATCATATGTTTATCTTCTCCATCTTTAATATTACACCTCTAGGGAAAACATTTCTATCAGAAAATGATTCTTCAGTGGTGTCATAACTAGCAAAAGTCCAAATATGTTTATGGTCCTTGTTATATAAATACGCATAAGTAATCATTATACTTGGCATAAACTTTTCGAACTCTTCGGCTGTAGCATGACCTGCATCACCGGTAATGTCAACCCATTTTATTTTATAAAAATAATATTTTTTATCTTTAATGGTAATGTGTCGGTATTTAGATTTCTTTTTCCTAGGCATATATCCTTTTAGCATATAAGTAGAATTTTTGACCCTCTTATTTTTTTCAAAAATTTTCTCAGGGGCAAGAAAAAAGCAGGATACCTATCGTACACTTTCTGATTTTGTGCCACCGTAGAATCGTCAAAAAGCTAGTATTTACGCCATTTGTGCCACCCTGTGCCACCGTAAATGAGAGCCGTGGCACAGCTATTATTCGCTAATACCAACACTTCTAAGCCATAATTACGGTCTGTGCCACTGTGCCACCGACTTTTTTTTGATAGAAAAAAAAAATCAATGCCCCTAAATCTCCACTTATGTTGGCACACTGTGACATTTATGTCACACTTTAGGGTTTTTAGGCCAGTTCCACTCTCGCTTTCCTGGCCCTCCCTTGGGATTCTATATTTTAAAGTTCAATGATTGGTTTATTTGACTTCTAGGTTCGCCTTTCATAACCACTCTCCAGGCGGCGCTACTATTTATTTTACCTAGCATTTTACTTTCTTGTAATTCCATTTTTTTAATTTCCTGCAGGGAGCCATCTTGCATCTCTATATAAACTTGGCAATCTGAAATAGCTGTCCCTTTATTACCATCAGTAAACTTATCTAAATACATTTGAATATCTCTCATTCTCATTAGTGTATAGTCCTTTCTAATTTTTTGGAGATAACCTTAATTAACTCATACCATTTCTTTTTCCACATCTCTCTTACTTCTCCAGATGTTTTCCAGTAAGCTTTAGCTATGTTATCTAATCTTTTCATATCTTTATTTAGCATTTTCTCCTCCTTTAAAGTCTTCTGCTTTTATATCTACTTTAGGTTCTTGTTTCATTTCATGATACTCCGTAACTCTTTTTAGAAATTTATGTTTTGCTTCTCTAAATTCAGAGCCTTCTATAACAAATTCTTGGTAGAAATTATCTTTACTACACATCATAACAACAGCTTTATTAATAGAAGTTTTATATACATAGTCATGGGCCATACCATACGCACCCAATTGTAAAAAGTAATCTTCAATCCATTCTCTTTTCTTTGGTTTATTAGTTTGTTTAAAGTCTATGATTGCATCTTCACCTTTATGGATTGCTACTAAATCTGTTTGTCCTGCATATAATCCAGGATAATATAAAGTTACTTCTGACCCATAGAACTCTGGAACATTACATAACCCGCGCTCAATGACCTGTTTAGCCATGGCATGCGCTTGTTTACCCACGTCCGTTAGATCTATATATCCATTCTCAATAATATATTTCTCAAGAATCGTATGCATCGCCGTTCCACGTTCCGCGCTTTGGTCTCGAATCTTATCGGCCTCCGCTTCACCCTTCGCTTCGCGCCATTTCCTCAACGCTTCGCGCTTCTCGAATGGTTGAGTTTGGTTCAAGATAGTAGTGACACTCGGTAATTTCCATTGACCGTTGTTAATGTCATAGTGTCGCTGACCTTCAATAGTCTCTCGTTTTGTTAACGGATATTTATATTTAGGATTTTGTTTCATTTAAATACTTTAACATTGTTTCTACATCACTCACGTGAAATGGATCATCATCTTCACTTAAGTTATTTTTTCCAGGCTCGGTAAACATACATTTAACAAAGCCATTTTCTACATAAGCAGAATATCTCCAAGATCTAAGCCCGAATCCTTGTTTAGGTTTACTTACTAACATACCCATACCAGCCGTAAAAGTTCCTTCCCCGTCTCCAATTGCTTTAACTTTTTTAATATTTAAATCTTTAAACCACGCATTCATAACAAACGCGTCATTGACAGATACACAGTAAACATCATCTACAAATTTTTTAAGCTGGTCATATTTACTCTCATACCCAGGTAATTGTTTAGAAGAACAAGTCGGCGTAAAAGCTCCCGGTAAAGCAAAGATAACTATTTTCTTATTATCAAATAAGTTAGATGTTGTGATATCCTTCCAAACTCCACCAATAGCACATGAATTGCCTAGATTCACATGATCGTTGTGTCTCATTCTAAAAGTAACATTAGGAATTTTCATTAGAATAATAGTCCTCCAATGACAAGTCCTATCACAAAGCCAGCAATAGCACCGACTATGTATTCTCTATAATACAAAGATGTAACTTCCCACCATTCTTTAAAGTTTTTCATTAAGCCTCCTTCTATATTTTTTACTTAATTCATCTAGTTCTTTTTGATGAACTAGATTATCATACTGATGATCTTCTTTAGCTCTCGCTAGTGAAGCTTTTAATTGTTCTACTTCAGTTTGTAAAGCCTGCCTTTGTTGTTTTTCTTCACGCCACATTTCTAGCAATGTATTATATTCTTTATTTAAATTTGAATCCTTCGCCATATCGTCCTTTATATCCATATCCACCGTGATGTACCATAGTCGATTCAATGTTCGCGTACAATTTAAAGCCATTCTCTCTAGCTAAATCACAAAACGCAATATCATCGCCGGTCCACTTACCATCTTTAAAGGTACAATCCCAGAAAGAAAAAATTTTTATATCTTTAGGGAATAAATCTTTATGTTGATGGACATTAATTTCTAAGTCGGGTCTATCTTTCATTAACTTTTCAAAAACTTTTCTGTGTATTAACATCATACCTGCTGGTCCTTGATGTATTTCAACCAAGCCACCAGGTAAGATTGGTACATGTTTATTGTCTCTAACTGTTGTTGTATATTTTACAACAGCAGGATCATTTGTTTTTATTCTATACGGAGTACACACAATATCTTTTTGCGCTACTAACATACGCAAAGGACATTCCGGTTCAAACTCTACGTCAGCATCTACAAAAAGAAGATAATCTTTATCGGATGCCATGAACCTACCGGTTAGAATATTTCTAGCATATGCAACATAAGGAGATTTCATTGTGTTCACATCTACTTGAATCTGTGCTTTGGTTAGCGCTGCAATGAGCTTAACCATTGAAATCATTGTATTTATTTTAACTGAATCATAACAAGGCATAGCGATATATACACTTGGTCTTTTTATTTTTTCATCTACCATAATCTTATACTTTTCCTTTCCTGTGGTTTTGGTTCTTTTAATTTTCTTCCTTTAATTTCTATGTGGGGTCCATAAGACTTCCACGCTTTAGCCATTAAATTTAGTTCAGCCCTTATACTTAAGAGTTGTCCTGGATTAGCATTACTAATTTCTAATTTTATTTCTTTAGCTTTCTTCATGTTATTGTCATCATATAAAGTGATAATAAACTCATTAAACCTAAAAAGGTAAATATAAATATAAAAATTTTATCACGCGGATCTTTCATTTTTCCTTTCTTGTTTTGCTTTTTCATAAGTAATTTCTAAAAATCTTTGAAAAACTTTTTTGGGTACACTTTTTCTAAATTCAGAAAAAGCTTTACGCCAATGTTTTAGATTACCATTCTCATGTATATCTATTTTATTTAACGCATTTGTTAAAACTAGATTTTTAATCCACTTATCCATTCTTTCTTTATAGATATCTATCACAGCTTGGCACATGTCAATAGTAATTTTTTTCTTCCAATTGTTTGATTGCCACGTACAAAAAATTAAATTTAATTTATTATAACCCATTTTTGGATTGATTCGATCAGCTGAAACATTAGTATCCGTAGTAGTTCTTTTATTTTTTCCTATATTAGCTCCTTTAATAGTAGTCATCTTTACATTAGTATAGGGACATTGCCATCCATATGTTTCTTTTTGCTCAACCCAATGAGCCCACCATTCTTCCCAGGTCAAATCAAATTTAAGTTTTCTCTTTGCTGCTTGCTTTCTTGTGGTACCAAATAAAGATCTTAAAAATCCTTTTTCAGTATTAAGATATTTATAATCTACAATTTTTCTTTTTGCTTTGGTTCTTTCTCTATAAGATATAACTTCTGGAACTTCTGTACGAGGAACCCACACTCCAGGTTTTATTTCATAAAAAGCTTTTTTAGTTTTATAACCAGGATGAGCTATATATTTAATTTTATATCCTAAAGGTTTACCGCCCATGCATTCCTTTCCAATCAGCTAAACTAACTACATTTTTTGAAGTAACTACTTCATCAGTGTAGTGATCTATAACTTGTTCTACTTTATGTAATTTAACTTGAACATAAGGCCAAATTAAACGACAGACATGATAGCAATCTCTAAATGTACATCGCCAACGCCATTGAGTTTTATATTTTCCACCACTTTTAGTTCTTCCTTTTATATTTCTTTTAATCACACTACCTACACCTAATACTTCATGGACCCAACGAATCACTGATTCATCTGTCATTGCAATTTCCATATTAATGCGCCAGACATATGTATCTCTATATCCTTTGCCATTATGTTTCTTTTTCTTCTCCCATTTACGTTTATACTGGAGACTTCCTTCACCATCAAAGAGCCCTGCAATATAAGCCATAGTATCGGTTCCCATTCCGATCATACTAATCCTTTCTCCCTTAAATTAGGGACTGGATCTTTTGCTTTTATTTCTCCTTGTGAATCACACTTCTCACAATTAGCCCAGATTTCTTCTTTAGCTAGATGGTAAGGAACTCTGATATATCCATTACCCCGACATTCAGGACAGATAATTTTATCCTGTTTTACCGTTTGCTTTTCCATCTTTTTTCTCTCCTTTATTCTCGTCAAAAAATCTAATTAATCGTTCTACCATTTTTGAGCGAGTCCTATTGGTTTTCTTAGCCATCACACCTAATTTTTCCCAAGCACTCTTGGGTACAGATAATGACTTATATTTATTTGGATCTGCCATTCTCGTTTCCTTTCTTTATTAAAAACATCAATATGGGAACTTATAATAAAAAAACAAGTCTTGCAAGTATTATTTTTTTAATGTATTATTTAGATCTCTTCTCACACCTTTTGTTTGCCGTGGGTATCATACTCACGGCAGACATTTAGTGTTGCATAAATGCAACATCACTATATCTGGTATGATGTTTCAACTTTAGGTTGAGTATTTTCTTTAGGTTTTTCTTTAGGAATAATAATGGTTGTTTCTATACAATCAAATTTAATATATATTTTATATTTATTTACTTCTTCAGGACCTATTTCTGTTGTTTTTTTTAAAGCTTCTTCATAACCCGCCACCATACATTCATATGGATTTTTAAATTTTACCGGCCATTCATATGCAGGCATACAGGTTTGTGCTACTGTTGAACACATATATAATATTAAACTAATTACTTTCATTTGCCTTGTTTTGCGTAAGCTTTAAACGAACGCTTCTTGTGTTTGTTCATTGAAGATTTTTTCGGTCGACGCTTCGATTGCGACGTCTTTTTAAACTTCGCACGAGTTTCGTGTTCTACTTTTCCGTAGAGGTTATTCTTTTTCTTGGCCATGATCTAACAACTTAATTCGCGTTTCTTTATCCGCGACAATGTATTTAATCACACCATTTTTCTTTTGTTCTAGATCACTTCCACATGTTGTACATCTATAAAAGACCGTATCAAATCCTACCAGAAGTGTTTTAACTTGACACTCAGGACAAATCCCACTCACTACTTCGGTCATGAATACGTGATTTTTTTCGGTCATACTTCTTTTTATTAGGTATTGTCTTAGGAGTAAAGAAGTTTAGTGCTTGTGCGACAGGATTCTGTCTTCGTCTAAGTCTGTTCTTTTTAAGGAAAAAAGCATATGCTTTTTTATTCATTACTTTAATATAAGTTTAACAATACTTTTTTCGCCCATGTATATTTCTGTTTCAGCCAATGACTTGATGCATTGATACTGTATGTGGCTTTTAGATTCACGTTCGGCTACCCTCTTACCCTTTAGGCAGGCAGACATTGAAGGTTGTATTCTGTGTTCCTTGATTTCCTGGTTGACGATCATCAATAGGGCTATTACAATTTCTTCCATTTTTTCAGTTACTCCCGTTTTTATAGTGCTGATCTCTAGCTTTATCTTTTAGCTCTTCAATATCAAGTAAAGCCTTCTCCAACTGTTTTGATATAAATTCTATATTAACTTTATTATGCATTCCAGCTTCTTGTTGTATCTGTAATTTTTCTACTTGCTTATACAACTCTTCGATAAGCATAAATTGCTCACTGTCTGCTGGCAAACTTCCTAAAGTACCCCGAGGCCAACCTATTCTAAATGCTGTGTTCTCTACTAAATCTTTTTGCATTAATTCTACTTGAGTTGAAAGTCTGTTTTGAGTTTCAATAATACCGAAGTAAGCCCAGGTCCCAATTGCAACCATCATTATCAACGAGGCTACCGTCTTCATTGGCATTTGTACTGCTGCTTCTTCTGAAATCTTGAGTGCCATTAGCAACCCCACTTTCTAAGAGATTTATTTATTCTTGAATTTGGATCTCTTGCTGTTTTAGCTGAGGTTAATTTTTTTTTCATACCACCCATTCTAGCACAAAATGATTTTCTTCTGCTACTTGTTTTTGATTTTGTAGGTGCTTTTAAAGTTCCACCTTTATAACTAGCTCTTCCTTTGGCGTTTAACCCACCTGAAGGTGATTTACCTTCTTTTCTAGTCCATGCGGCAGTCTTTGCCATTATGTTTTCTTAGCAGTCTTGGCTGCTCTCTTAAATTGTTTAGCAGTAGGTCTACCTTTAGCTCCAGGTCTTTTCATTTTTTCTCCTGAACCTGCTTTAATTCTTGCTCTTTTAGCATGAATGTTATCATATAAGCCACGTTGTTTAGCCATTAGTTATAATTATATCCTGTTGAGGGTTGATTTGATTCTAAAGCTTTAAATAAATCTTTATGCTGTTGCATAATCTCTTCATCTTTATCCAACATAATTTCCATCTTATCCTGTAATTTTTCTACATGTCTTTCAAGTTTATCTACTTTATCCAAAACTACTGCTTGTTGAGTAGACAGCTCGAACGTACGAGTAAGACTCCAACCCGCTAAAGCTAGCAAAATTCCAACCAACATTGTCATTAATTTTTCTATCATCTAACTGGACTGCCATATAAGGCCAAAAGAATCAGTCCCATCCATAAAAATATCACAAAATATTTTTTTCTCCGGTGCCATTTCAGCATCCTTTTGACTTCCATCAAATGGCGAAGTTTCTGTTTGGTATTCATTTGTCCTACCCATTATTGACACCACTCACATTCCTGTGTGTCATCAATAACAACGCCACCACTTTCATAAGTAGCATCTTCTTCTCTACCACTACACTCGCAGTTTTCACATTTACAATCGCTGTGATCTGCCTCAACGCAGTGACAAAGATGATTACATTTTTTACAAAATCTATCAGTCATAAATCCCCTTATTACAGGACTTTACTTCGCCATGATGATTAGTTTGAATAAATTATAGGATTACTATTGCTATAATAACAACAGCTGCTGCCCCAATAACCCATTTTTTGTGATCGGTCCAGATATGATTAGCCTGGGCGATAACATTTTTTATAATTTCCATAGTAAGTATCCTCCTATTTTATCTCTCCCCAGTTATTACCAGATTCGTAGTCTACCTTATTTGGAACCTGTAATGCAACAGCTTCTTCCATAATCTTAACTATTTCCTCCGCTTTTTCATTCGAATCCACTGAAATATCTACTTCATCATGAATTTGAATGTGTGGTATTATACCATTTTCATACAAAGCTACCATACTTTTTTTCGTCATATCCGCAGCAGACCCTTGTATTAATTTATTTAAAGCTTTGTACGTAAATGCACGTTTTAAAGGTTCATCATATTCTTTTCTAGCTTGTTCTAAAGGTAATGGTTTAAATACCCCAAACTGAACTGGCTGCCATAGATCAAAATGACATGCCCTGCCTCCTAAAGTTCTAATCTTTCCTCTATCATTAGCTTTACGTGACACATTATCCATTAGTTGTTTAACAAAAGGAGCTTTAGCGTGGTATTGTTTAATTAATTTTTCAGCAGAGTCTTTCATTAATCCTAGCTCTGCCATCAATTTATTTTTACCCATTCCATACATAAGGCCTAAATTAATCGTCTTAGCTTGCTTCCGTTCTATGCCCGCCATGTCCGCCACAACTTGGTGGAAATCTGCGTCTCCGGCCTTGTATGCGTCTACAATTTCTTGAACTCCAGGCAAATTTTGCAGTTTGGCGTAATGTACTAAAATTCTAGGTTCCTGTTGTGAGTAGTCAAATGACCCCCATTTACATTTTTCTTCAGGAATAAAAATAGATCTTATCATTGGTCCAAGTTCTGGATGTCTTGCAGGAATCTGTTGTAAGTTGGGATTACTCATTGAGAATCTTCCTGTAACTGTTCCACCTTGATCCGATCTAATTTGATTTATATCTGCATGAATTCTTCCATTATGTGCATGTTTAGTTATTGAATCTATAAAAGTTGTGTGAGCTTTATTTATTTCTCTAGCATCAGCAATACATCGTGCTAATTCATGTGGATGATTTTGTAAAAAGTTTTTTGTAAAACTAGGTTCATTTGATTTGGCCGTTCTATCATACGGAAGTTTTAATTTATCAAATGCTTTTGCAATTGATCGTGCTGCCATAATTTCTACATTAACATCAGTTAAATCTTTTATTCTTTTAAGAATTTTGTTTTCTCTTTCTATTAAATTGTTTTTAATAGTTTGTGCTTTATCTAAATCAACTCTTACACCTTTAAATCTCATATCAATTAAACATGGAAATAATTTTGTTTCTAATTTAAATACATCCATTAATTCTTCGTCATGCATTTTTCTGTGAAGAGTTTGCCAAAGTTTTAAAGTAGATTCTGCATCTCGTTCTGCGTATTGACCTACAAACATAGGAGGTAATCTCCATAAATCTTTTTTAGGATCTACCCCATATTCTTTTGCAGCTTCATTAAGAATTTTTTCATCTTTACCTAAACCTACATAGTGTTTGGCTAAAACATCTAATCGATAAGATAATCTATTCTCATCAATTAAACTGGCTGCTATCATGGTGTCAACAATTTTTCCTTTAATTTTAACACCGGCAGCTCTTAACCAACACACATCATACATTGCGTTATGAAAAATAAATGTAGTATAGTCTTGCTTACATAAATCTTTAAGCCAATCTATTACTAATGTCCTATCCATATTGCCACCTTGTTCATGTTGAATAGGATAATATCCACACCAACCTTCTACAGCAACGGCAACGCCTGCAATATGACCTTTACCTATAACATTTCCTGATCCTAATTCTTTTAAATGTGGATCATATGTTTCCAAATCTATTGCAATTTCTTTAGCTCCCTTTAAATTTTTTAATTCTTCGGGCATTACCCATTCAGTTTCTGGTGTAAATAAAGGTTGTTGAATCGTTCTCACTTGTCTCTCCTCACTATTCCCCAGGAATTATTTGTATTTGGTTCTGTCTTGGCAGGTCCTGAGTAATCCCGTTCAATAATCATCTCTAGGAAGTGGATTGCTTTTAATACATCCTCTTTTTTTCCTTTAAAGCGATGACGACATATGTACTTTATAGCGCAGCCTTCCGGAAAAAGCAACTCATTCTCAACCACAAATTTACTTGGTTGAATTTTAAAATTTTGGTAATGTTTTCCACCAATTTGTTTATCCCACACACTCATAATATATATGCTCTATCAAAATTTTTAGGATCTAACACATGCAATTCACGCTTCGCTCTCGTCGCACCGGTATAAAATAATCTATGTAATTCATCCGGATCATGACTAAAAGTTTCTAACGCTGCATTAGTTAAATCCTGCATTAATAGAACTTTATCTGCTTCACCTCCCTTCGCACCGTGTATTGTTGACATTATTATTCTTGGATTTTTATTTATCTTTTCTCCATTCGCTCTCATATTTCTTATATAGGTCTCAGTGATTGGATCAAGTCCTTCAAATGCCTCAAACCATACCTTATCGGTCAATAAACCGTGATTTTCCTTGCATTTTTGAAGGGTATATTTTTCTTCAGAATGTAAAGTTTTACCTTTTTTAAACCCAGGTAATACATTGGATCCTAAATATTCATAAATATTTTTAATTTCTAAATGATTTAAATGCGCATCCTTACGCCAGGCTTCCCAATTATTTAAAGCTAATAATAATTTTAAAGGTACAGAATTTATTCCTCGGTATTGATAATACCATCCTTGAATCTCACATAAATCTTTAGCATCTTCTAAGAAATGATTAGCAGAAGAAAGTATTAACCAATTTCCTTCCGACATATTGACCTGCGTAATATCAGAATATCTTTTTAAAATTCCTATTTCATCTCTAGGTTTGTAAGATTTATCAAATCTGTTTTGAATTTTATTTATAATTTTTTGAGAAAGTTCATGTATAGGTCCTCCAGGTATTCGATATGATTGATCTAAAGTTTTAATATCATCCACTTCTTCTTTTAATGCAATGAAGTGATCTACATCTGCACCTGCCCATTTAAAAATAGCTTGATCATCATCACCTGCAATGTAAGTTTTATTTGCGTTCTCCCAAATCTTTCTTACCATATCCCATTGTAATAAAGACAGGTCTTGTGCTTCATCAATAAATAATACTTCAAATTTTTTAGTTGTTTCTTTTTCTAAAAAATCTTCTAATAAATCTGTAAAATCTTTTAAACCTTTTTCTTTTTTAAATTTTTCTAATTCTTCTGCTAATAAAAATAGAGTGTTTCTTTCTATATCTAAGATGTTTTGTCTTGAATCATAATACTCCAAGAGATCCATTCTCTTCACTCTAGCTGTATTAATAATAGTTAGATATTCGTTATCAGAATTAAATGTTCCATCATCCGTAGAAAATTTAGCGGTCTTAATTGGAATACCACACTTAATACCAAACTCTTTATATTCTGCCGGCCCCATCATTTTTTCTTTTGTAACTCCTAATTGATTAAAAGCATAAGAGTGTAAAGTTCTAAAAAAAGTTAAATCATTTTCTATATCTAGTCCAAATTTATCTGCAGCTCTAGTCGCTGCTTCTGTTGCTGCTTTCTTTGTGAAAGAAAAGTATCCAATTTGTTTAGGTCTTACTCCATCTTTAATAAATTCATCTACTAAATTTAGTAAAGTCGTAGTCTTACCTGTTCCCGGCGGCCCTAATATTATTGTTTTCATATTTTTTTAATTTGTTTCTTAATATTCTGTTATGAAGATTTAAATAGTCTATCCTTTTTTGTAATTGTTCTATTTTTAATCTCAATCGTAAATGCCAATTTTTTCCTACATCATAATCAAACATTAAAAATCTTCTTCTTGGTATTTAGTTGCAGAAACACTTGCTTCAATTTTTTTCATTGCTTTAATTTTAATTAATCTAGGCTGTTGATTTTTGACTCGAACTCTTTCTTCTTCTACAAATATATCTTCTAATCGTTTTAATAAGTTTCCAGTTTTAACTTTATCCATTTCCCAATGGTTTCGTTTACAGAAATTATAAAAGTCTTCCATTCTAAAATAAGTGTACTCTCTATTGTCATCTGTGTATGGAAGTTTATTAAATATATCATCCATAGTTCTGGCTGATTGTCTATTGGTTGTCCAATCTTGTAATAAAGAAGTTAATTCATTTGTTGGATCTAAAGATTCTAAAGGTTCTACTTCTTGTAGATTATTCATTAAAGGTTTTAAAAATAATTCTTTCCAATCTTTTGGTTTTGGTACTGGTACCACCAGGTTAGCTTGATCTAAACACGCTAACGCAAATAATGTAGAGCTATAAAGTTGTTCTGTTTTTAATTCGATCCGCGATTCACCGACATCTAAAAACCATTGTGGTGGAGTAGAAGTATATTTTGTTAGATTACCTAACATTGGCATTTGTTCTTCGCCATAACCTACACCGAATCGTTTAGTTCTACACAACCTAGATTGACAGACGGCATTGATTGGTGCATCTTTACATCTATATTTGTCATAACCTTTTCTACTTACTGACTTAATTAATTGTTGAACCTCACTATTACTTAGTGGTGGTTCCATAAATTTTTGATTTGCTTTTACTAATTCATCTTCCCAAGAATCTGGTTTTGCTTGTTTATAATAAACCGCAATATTAAATAATGCATTATTTCTTGCGCCTTCTCCAAAACCTTCCTTGGCTAATTGAT
>VTLG01007155.1_pt1 | contig 18827 bp, 28 predicted proteins | sample 4694571 | NCBI WGS metagenome assembly VTLG01 (sample SAMN12604809, study PRJNA352737) | marine metagenome | biome: ENVO:00000447; feature: ENVO:00000209|ENVO:00000569|ENVO:01000036; material: ENVO:00002151; isolation source: viral sequences binned using virsorter ...
GCATTATGCGTAGGAGTCCCACACATACCTATATATACAAATTCTGACATTCAAAGACCCCCACTTTACAAACCCCCTACCCCTGTAAACCAGTTCTTACTTTCCGGTTTACACCACGAAAAAATTTTATAATAAGTAAAAACCATTTCTGTAAACTATTTGTTAGTTGACATATGTGTAATGGTTGACATTGTGTAGTTTTGAAGAGGGGCCGGAGAGCCTAGGGGACTCTCCAGCCAATTCGGGTTGTGTTAGACCCGAAGTAAGGGACTGTCTTGCTTTGCTAAGCGTTATCTATACTATACTGCAATACATGGATACACAAGAACAGTTTAAACAACTTAAGGATAAGCTGACTCCTGAGAAGTTGATGTCCCTTGATGCCTCTACTCGTAAGCAAGTGCTTGCTTTGATGAATGATCTTGAAGTATCTGTCACTAGGGAGAAGGGTCAGGAGTCGTTCTTGGACTTCTGTTCCTCTGTATGGCCCGCTTTTATAGAGGGGCATCATCATGTCAAGATGGCTAAAGCGTTTGAGAGAGTCGCTTCTGGTGAGCTTAAGAGGTTAATTATTAATATGCCTCCTCGTATGGGTAAGAGTCAGTTGACTTCTTGGTTGTTGCCAGCGTGGATCATGGGGAGATCTCCCGATAAGAAAATCATTATGGCATCCCACACCGCCGAGCTTGCTGTTAGGTTTGGTCGTATGGTTCGTAACCTGATTGGTAGTGAGGAGTACGAGAACGTATTCCCAGAGGTTTCACTCACCGCTGACTCTAAAGCGGCTGGTCGCTTTGATGTATCAGGGGGAGGAGAGTATTTCTCCGTGGGTGTAGGTGGCGCAGTCACAGGTCGTGGTGCGGATCTACTCGTCATTGACGATCCCCATTCTGAACAACAAGGTCAGCAAGCTGATCCTAAAGTCTTTGATAGTACCTATGAGTGGTTTAGTTCTGGCCCTCGCCAGCGTTTACAACCCGGAGGTGCAATCATAATCGTTATGACTCGTTGGAGTCAGAAAGATCTTTGTGGTCAGATACTGCGTGATTCTATCACAAGAGAGGGTATGGATGAATGGGAAGTTATCGAATTACCCGCAATACTTCCTTCAGGCAGATCGCTATGGCCTGACTACTGGCCTGTCGAAGAATTAGAAAAACTTAAAGCTGAATTGCCTGTCGCTAAGTGGGAAGCTCAGTACCAACAGAAACCTACCTCAGAAGAGTCGGCAATCATTAAAAGGGATTGGTGGCAGCTATGGGAGGAAAGCCATCCGCCTTATGTGTCGTTTATTATTCAGTCGTGGGATACAGCGTTTATGAAACATGAACGAGCTGACTACTCAGCCTGTACCACATGGGGAGTCTTTTACGCCGATAACGATGAAGGACAATCTGCTCCCAACATTATCCTGCTTGATGCCCTGCAAGAACGATTAGAGTTTCCTGAGTTAAAGCAACGCGCCTTTGATATGTACAAAGAATGGCAACCCGATGCGTTTATTGTGGAAGCCAAGGCAGCAGGTGCGCCATTGATCTATGAGCTGCGCTCTATGGGCATACCCGTTACTGAGTACACCCCTTCTCGTGGCAATGATAAAATATCACGGGTTAATGCCATCGCAGACTTTTTTGCGTCAGGTATTGTTTGGGCACCCAAGAAACGCTGGGCAGAGGAAGTGGTTGAGCAGTTCGCTTCGTTTCCTGTAGGTGATCATGATGACTTGGTTGACTCATCGACACAGGCATTGCTGCGATTTAGGCAGGGAGGATTCATTGCACTTGACCATGACGAGCAACAAATTGATGATGTCAAGAGGATTGCTAACTATTACTAAGGCGTTTAAACTCTGTAAAACACGAGGTTATTTATGGCCGTAGATAAACCGATTGATTCGTTACAGATCGCGGATATACAAAGTCGTTTGGCAGAAGCGCCCGACCTCGTTGTCGAAATAGAAAACCCCGATTCCGTTTCTATGGAAACTGAAGATGGTGGTGTCGTTATTGATTTTGATCCTGATGCAGATGAGCTGCCTGTTGAATTTGATTCCAACCTTGCTGAGTACATTGATGAGATTCAGCTTGATGCGATTGCCTCTGAGTTAATTTCTGCGTATGAAGATGACAAGGCTTCCCGAAGAGAATGGGAAGAAACCTACATGGAAGGTCTGGATCTTCTCGGCTTAAAGATTGAGGATCGCACAGAACCGTGGCCCGGAGCTTGCGGCGTACATCACCCACTACTAGCCGAATCAGTTATTCGTTTTCAATCACAGGCAATCTCTGAAATATTTCCTGCTGCTGGCCCAGCTCGCACCAAGATTGTTGGTGAGGTAACCAATGATCTTCAAAAGCAAGCTGGCCGTATACAGAACTACATGAACTACCTGATTGTAGAAAAGATGTCAGAGTATCGCAGCGAAACAGAAAGGATGTTGTTTTCGTTACCCTTGGCAGGTAGTGCGTTTAAGAAAGTTTATTATGACCCTAGCATGGGTAGGCCGTGTGCAATGTTTGTCCCGGCTGAAGACATGGTGGTTTATAACGGAGCAACCGATTTAAAAACCACAACACGCATGACTCATCTGATGCGTAAGACAAGTAATGAGATTCGTAAGCTACAGGTCAGCGGCCTGTATCGTGATGTGGAATTAAATTCACCTGATAACGAAATAGATCCAATCAAGAGTAAGTATGGTGAGATTACTGGTGAAACCGTAGGCTCTGGCATAGGCAGTGGGTATCTATCTGGTGAAAGCGTTCATACCTTGCTGGAAGTTCAGGTCGAGTTGGATCTTGAGGAATTTCCAGATGAGCAAGATGGAGAGGCAACAGGTATCGCGGTTCCCTATGTCGTTACTATCGACAAAGGCTCATCTACCATATTGTCCATAAGAAGAAACTATTATGAAGATGATCCTCATAAAATGCGTAGAGATCATTTTGTGCATTATGAATATATCCCCGGTCTTGGCTTTTATGGTCTAGGGCTGGTTCATCTAATTGGCGGTCTCGTTAAATCAGCCACATCTATACTTCGGCAGTTGGTAGATGCAGGAACCTTGTCTAACCTTCCGGGCGGGCTTAAGGCAAGAGGCATGAGAATTAAAGCTGACGATACGCCAATAATGCCCGGTGAATTTAGGGATGTAGATGTCCCCGGTGGCACGATTAAAGAAAACATATCGTTCCTACCTTACAAAGAACCAAGCGGCACGTTGTACCAGCTCCTCAATACAATTACTGAAGAGTCCAGACGATTCGCATCTATGGCAGATATTAAAGCTGCGGATATGTCTAATCAGGCTCCAGTGGGTACAACGCTTGCATTAATTGAACGCAACATGAAAGTTATGTCGGCAATACAAGCCAGACTTCATGCGGCAATGAAAGATGAATTAAAACTATTAGTCACGATTATTGAAGACTTTGGCCCTACGGAATATCCGTATCAGCCGTATGGTGAGCGTGATGATATTACTAAAGACTTCGATGGTCGTGTTGATGTAATACCTGTATCCAATCCTAATGCAGCAACAATGTCGCAAAGGATTATGCAGTATCAGTCAGCCCTCCAGTTATCTCAGCAAGCCCCGCAACTATACGATCTCCCCGTGTTGCACCGTCAGATGCTGGAGGCGCTGGGCATAAGAGATCCTGAGAACATAGTACCTGACAAAGAGGATTTGGAACCAAAAGATCCAGTGACAGAAAACATGGATTTAATCAATGGGGAGCCTATGAAGGCATTCTCTTATCAGGATCATCAGGCCCACATACAAACGCATATGTCTATGATGCAAGACCCCAAGCTGTTAGAGCTGCTTGGTCAAGCACCAAATCAAGAGGCGCTGCAAGCACAGATGTCTGCGCACATCGCAGAGCATTTAGCGTTTCAGTACAGGCAAGAAATACAAAGAGAGCTTGGCATGGAGCTTCCTCCAGAGGACATGGAGTTACCGCCAGAAGTCGAGGCAAAACTTGCCTCACTGGTTGCAGAAGCAGCAGCCCAGTTACTACAGAAAGATCAAATGGAAGTTCAGCAGCAACAGGCAGCAGAACAAGCAGCCGATCCGATCTTGCAGCTTAAGCAGAAAGAGCTTGAGATTACTGAACAGTCAGCAATTGCCAAGGCGCAGAACGAAGCAGAGCGTACCGCTAATGAGCAACGAAAGATTGAAGCAGATATGCGTAAAGCAGAAATGCGTGATGAGATTGAAAGACGCAAGCTAGATGCTAATGAAAAACTTACTGGTGTTAGGGTTGCCGCAGATGCGGTAGAGTCTGCATTAGATCGAATGGCAAATGAGCAAGAGCTTAGTGAACAACAACGAACTAAAGGCGTTGAGATAGGCGCTCGTATTGCTGAATCTTTGCTTCGTAATACTATGGATGAAGAAAAATTATCTGCTGAAGAACGAAAAGCGGGCGCACAGATTGGTATGAAGATAGCTGAGCAAATTACTAACCCTAATAAGCCAGTAAGATAATGGCAGATTTTGTTGACCCGCAGTTTATAGATTTGATATTGTCGCGTTTAAACGAGGCAGAAGGTCACCTAAAGGAAACCTTGATTGCAGGAAGTATTGAGTCAATGGAACAATACAAAGTAGTGAGGGGTCAGATCGAAGGATTACAAATGGCTAAACGTGAGATCACGGAAGTCAGCGAAAAAATGTTTACTGAAATTTAGTACCACAGGGTACGAAGGTTAACCGCTTCCTTTTAAGCGGTATATTAAGGGTAAACGAAATGGACGTAGTAGCAGAAACTACAATACAAGCGGTGGAGGAAGCGTCTGATGCAGAAAAGGCGAAGCAGCTACCAGAACCATCAGGGTATCATATTTTAATTGGTATACCTGAAAGCGAAGAGAAAACGGATGGTGGGATACTTAAGGCAAGACAAACTATCGAAATTGAGGAAACAGCCACGATTGTTGGGTTTGTGATTAAGTTGGGGCCAGATTGTTATCAGGATAAAAAACGTTTTCCAAGCGGGCCTTGGTGCAAAGAGGGCGACTTTATAATCATGCGTGCATACAGCGGAACAAGGATTAGCATACATGGCAAAGAGTTTAGACTTATTAATGATGACACAGTGGAAGCTGTTGTCGAAGATCCAAGGGGGATAAGTCGTGTCTGAAGTAGCATTTCCAGAACCACAAGAGCCTCAATCTGATTTAGATTTAAGCCCTCAAGCTATTGAGGATATAGAGATTGAAATAGTCGATGATCGACCTGTAGAAGATCAGAGAGAGGTAAGACCTCAAGCAGAGCCTTTTCGTCTTGACGAAGAAATAGACAACATGGACGAAGACGTTAAGAAAAGAACGAATCGTCTTAAATACGAATACCATCAGCAGCGTAGGGAAAAAGAAGAAGCCCAGCGTATGCGTGATGAAGCTATTCAATTTGCTCAACAGCAAAAACAGCAGAATGATCACCTTCAAGGATTAGTTGGAAGAAGTGAACAAGCATTGTTACAAAGCGTTCAAACTCGCACAGAGGCTGAGTTAGAAGCGGCAAAGCGTGCTTACAAGCAAGCCCATGAAGAAGGCGATACAGATGCTATGGTTGCTGCACAAGAGCAGTTATCAAAAATACAGGCAGATAGAACGTATATACAAAACTATCAGCCTCAAATGAATCCAGAGCCGAGTGTACCTGAACAGCAGATACCTCAACAACAAACGGCAACAGTGCCGCAACAGCAACCAATGGATCCAAATTTGGTTTCGTGGTTGCAAAAAAACCCTTGGTTCGGAGCGCCCGGAAATGAAGCCTTAACAGGCTTTGCCTATGGTTTAGACGAAATGTTGAATAACCGTGGCGTAGTAAGAAACTCACCTGAGTATTTTTCTGCGATTGATAAGACGCTTCGAGAAAGTTTTCCAAGAGCATTTGGTGTTGAACAAGAGCAGTCTGAAACAACACAACGAAGAACTTCTGCGGTTGTCGCCCCTGCTGGTAGGGCAGGTAAGAAATCCAGAAAGGTTAGGCTAAACGAAACGCAAGTTAGATTAGCAAAACGATTAGGGATTACTAACGAGCAATATGCAGCACAGTTGAATAAGGAGAATGTGTGATGGAAGAAGATGTTTTAGTCGGAGAGGAAACTCAAGACAGAAAGCCAAGGGATTTAGAGTCTCGCAATAATACAGCGCGAGAACAACAGTGGTCACCTCCACCTATATTGCCAGACCCAACACCTCAACCCGGATGGGTGTTTCGGTATATCCGAACATCTATGACAGGGCAAAGCGATGCGACTAATGTGTCACAACGTTTTAGAGAAGGTTGGGAACCTTGCAAGATAGAGGATCATCCAGAATTAGAAATCATTCCAGACCATGATTCACGATTCCCCGGATGTGTAGAAATCGGAGGATTACTATTGTGTAAAGCTCCAAATGAAGTTGCGGAAGCTCGTCAGCGTTATTACGAGAATGTAGCTGCTCAACAAATGCAGAGTGTTGATAATTCGTACATGAAAGAAAACGATCCAAGGATGCCTTTATTAAAACCTGATCGTAAAACTCGTGTCACGTTTGGGCGTGGTTCTTAAGAATCACATATATTTGTTTAAACGAGGTAACACATAATGGCTACTACAGCAGCCCCATCGGGTGCAAGACCTGTCAATACTACGAGCGCTAGTGGCTCGTTTAATGGCAAAGTTCAGCACATTAAGATAGCTAGTGGTTATGCTACTGGTATATTTTATGGCGATTTTGTTAAGTTAGTTTCTGCTGGTACTGTCGAAAAGGACACTGGCACAACTTCTTTAACTCCAATCGGTATATTCTTGGGATGTAAATACACAGACCCAAGCACAAATCAAATGACCTTTAATCAACAGTGGCCCGCTTCAACGGTTGCTAGCGATGCAGAGGCATATGTTATTACTGACCCCAACGTTGTATTTTTAATGCAAAGTGATGCAGCAATTGCTCAAACAGCTATTGGCGCAAACTTTGCCGTTGTACAAACAGCGGGATCAACATCTATTGGTCGAAGCAAAAATGCAGTAGACGGAAGCACCGTAGCAACTACTAACACGCTACCGCTAAGAATCTACGATTTTTGGACAGGGCCAAATAGCGCAATCAATGACACCTATACAGATGTCATTATGAAATTCAATGTTGGTCATCAGTACGTTAATACTACTGGCGTATAAAGGAGATTAAAGAATGGCTATTTCAAGAGCGCAAATGCTTAAGGAACTCCTGCCGGGACTTAATGCCCTTTTTGGCTTGGAGTACACTAAGTACGAAGACGAACACGCAGAAATCTATGAGACTGAATCTTCAGATCGTTCATTCGAGGAAGAGGTTAAGTTGAGTGGATTTGCTGCGGCCCCAGTTAAGGACGAAGGTTCAGCTATCAGCTATGATACTGCGCAAGAGTCTTTCACTGCTAGGTATAATCACGAGACAGTTGCGATGGGTTTCGCAATTACAGAAGAAGCTATGGAGGACAACCTCTATGACTCACTGTCTGCTCGTTATACCAAGGCATTGGCAAGAGCTATGGCTTACACTAAGCAAGTCAAAGCTGCTAATCCTCTTAACAACGGTTTCACTAATTCATTTCAGTCTGGTGACGGGGTAAACCTATTCACTGCATCTGGTGATGGTGTTACTGGTGGTGACGGTCACCCAACAGTTGACGGTGGTAAGAACGATAATCGTCCTGCTACTGGAACTGATTTGAATGAAACGTCACTTGAAGCAGCGGTTATCCAGATTGCTGGATGGACTGATGAGCGTGGTCTACTGATCGCAGCTCGTCCTAGAAAGTTGATTGTTCCACCTAACAATATGTTTGTGGCAACTCGTATTCTACAGTCAGAGGGAAGACCTGCGACTGCGGATAACGACATCAACGCAATCCGTACTAACGGTACAATTCCAGAAGGTTACTCTGTCAATCACTATTTGACAGACACTAACTCATGGTATCTGATTACAGACGTACCTAACGGTATGAAGCACTTTGAACGTGCTGCTTTGGAAAATTCGATGGACGGTGATTTTGATACAGGTAATGTTCGATACAAGGCGCGAGAGCGTTATAGTTTCGGCGTATCTGACCCATTGGGAATTTTTGGATCACCCGGATCGTCTTAAAAATATGGGGGGAGCTTGCCTCCCCCTTGTTACCTGACTGTTGTATAATCAACAGACACTAGCCAAGACAGGAGACAATACATGGCTAATACTACTTTCACAGGTGCTGTAAGATCTGAAAGCACCTTCAAGACCGTAAGCAAAAATTCTAGCACTGGTGCTATTACTGAAATTGCAACTCTTGGTGACGGGCCTGTTAGCCTTTCCGATGGAGATGTAACGCTTACTAACGCAACTCATAGCGGCAGGATTCTGTTTGTTCCAGATGGCGGTCAAGATAATACTTATACGTTGCCAGCTCCTATTGCTGGATCTGTGTTTAGATTTGTTTACGCTGGCGGCGCTGCCGATGCTACTGATGCTCTTATTATTACTCCCGGCAATAGTAATTTTTATATTGGCGGTGTGACCTTATTGGATACAGATGGTGACTCAATCAGCAGTGTTTTTTCTAATGGAAGTTCAAACAGCAGTATTCAATTAAATGTTCCTGCTGGATTTGATGTGACTATAGTTGGTTTAAATACCACCAATTATCAAATCTTTGGAAATGTTACGAGTACCACTGCACCTGCATTTGCTGACCAGTAATAGGAGGCATTTATGGCTGACGCAGTATCAACCCAAACTATTCAAGATGGCCCTAAAACAGCCATCTTTAAGTTTAACAATGTTAGTGATGGAACGGGTGAAAGCGCAGTAACTAAAATAGATGTTTCTGCGTTAACGCCAAGTATTACGGGTGCATCTTGCTCGTCTGTTGTTATACAAAAAATCTATTATCAAACTATTGGTATGGGCGTAAAGATATTATTTGACGCTTCTACCGATGACCTTGCGTGGCAATTAGCTGCGGATTGGACTGATACATTAGACTTTTCAGAGTTTGGATTACCAGATCCATTATCCTCTGGAACTACAGGCGATGTGAAGTTTACTACGACAGGCCACTCTAGCGGTGATGTTTATGTTGTTGTAATGCAAGTTGCGAAAAGGTTTGGATAATGCTTAGTGAATTTGATGAAAAGATGGTCTCGCTTTTGTTTTGTCTTACTGATCCTTCCGATCCTTGCAATATAGTTATATCGCTGGATCAGGATGTGGATGTAGTAATACTAGAAACTAAAAGCGCTATACCTGTAGCGCACAAAATGTCGCTAGAGCAATTCCTTAATATGCCAGATCAAACAATTAAACAACTAGGTAAGGAGCTGCAAAGCTCTTTAAAAAAGGTGATTTAATGGCTCAAAGCAAAATAACCAAGGTTATGAAGGAGTTTAAAGCTGGAGACTTGGAAACAGGATCTGGTGAAAAAGTTACTAGCCCGAAGCAAGCTATGGCAATTGCTATTTCTGAACAGAAAGAAGCAAAGAAAATGGCAGAGGGTGGAATGGTTCCTGAACCTAAAACTGTTGCTCGTGGAAGCGGTGCAGCTCGAACTCAATACTTTAGGAAGAATGGATAATGCCAGATACTATAGATACAAAAAAAGCCTTAAGAGAAGCGCTTATGCAAGGAGCTTCAGTGGCTGGTTTTGGCGAAGCAAATGAATTTGTTTCTGATAGCAATGCTTTTGCAGAAGATCAGCGTAAAGTTATGCGTGATTCTGAAAAAGCTAAAATGGCATTGAAAGCCGCTATGAAAGCAGCAACTGGGGCAAGAGGCTCTTTGTCTGAAGCAGCAAGAGAGCAAGCTGCAATGGAGGCTTATAATGCACCCATACCTATTAGGCGTTTATTTGATCCATCAGGAATGAAGGGCGGCGGAAAGGTTTCTAAGTCAGGGCGATCATATCGCGGTTATGGCAAAGCTCGAATACCTAGCTAACAGAACTAATAGTATACGGGAATATACTATTCGTAAGGAGATCAGGGAGTGGTCGTTTAATTGGCTAGAGGAGCCTGATGATCGTTATAACGGTATGTCTCCATGCCCGTATGCAAGACGAGCATGGAATGATGACAAGGTTTTTATAACGTTTAAACACCTTAAGAGTTATTGGTCTGTGTTTGATGTTTTAGAAAACTTCAATGATGAAAAGGACTTAACTATTATTGCAGATACGCAGTATGAAAAAGAGCCTGAAGAGTTTCATCAAAGATTAGTTGGCATTAATCACGGAATAGCTAATGGTGCATTTGGTGATAAAAATCTTTGGGTGATGGGTTTTCATCCAGATGATGAAGAGCATGAAGGAATGCTTGATTATGAAGACGATGCTCCTATTGAGTATGACACAAGCAGTCTTTTAATCCCGCCAGATGAAGAAGAAATATATGCCATGATATTTATTCAAAGGCTTGATAAGTTGCAGGAAGCTGCTTACAAGTTAAAGCCCACTGGATATTATGAAGCCATGTTTAAGGATTCAGAGCCATCTCATATCTTTGAATTAAGAGAACAGTTTTATAAACAACTTAAGGAAAATTAAGATGCCCGGAAAAAAGCCAATGAAGAAAGTTGGAGTAAACAAGAAGAAGCGGCCCAAGGCTATGCGTGGCGGCAGAATGGTTGGCAAGCCAATGAAAAAGGTTGGGGTCAACAAGAAGAAACGACCCAAGTAATTCGGAGGAATTATGGCTGATAAACTAAAGGTAGTTGAAAATGGCTACAGCTTGCTTACAGGAGATCCTGTATATCAAATTGCAAATGCTGAAGACGAAGTTGTAGATGTTGGGCCTTATACAAAGAAAGAAGCGGATGCAGCTTTAAAGGCATTAGCTCCTAAAAAAGCAGAGACTAAAAAAGAACCTGCTGTTAAAAAAGCTCCAGCTAAAAAAACTACAAAGAAGTAAAGTATGGCTACTAGCGGAACCTACACATTTAATTTAGATCTTGGAGATATAGTCGAAGAGTCGTTTGAGCGTGCTGGGTTAGAAGCAAAGAGTGGTTATGACTACAGAACAGCTAGGCGTAGCTTAGATTTATTATTTTTAGAATGGCAAAACAGAGGATTAAACCTTTGGACTATTCAAGAAGGATCTCAAGCTATAACGTCTGGTACAGCTCGATACACCTTTAGTAGTGATGTTTTGGATATTGTTGAAGCGTTTATACGAACAGACGCAGGTAATACTAGTAAGCAAACAGATCAGATGCTTACAAGAATATCTGTTAGTCAGTTTGCGCATTTAACAAATAAGCTGTCATCTTCTAAGCCATTGCAGTATTGGCTAGAAAAAGACCCCGCTGCAATATCTATAAATCTTTGGCCTGTGCCTGACTCAACGCAAACATATACGTTGATTTATTATTATCTACAAAAAGTTGAGGATACTGGTAGTCCGGCAACTAACAACGTTGATATACCTTCTAGGTATTTGCCTTGTATGGTTGCTGGTCTTGCGTATCAAATAAGTCTTAAAAAGCCAGAGGTTGCAGACAGAATACCTGTGTTAAAGCAAGTGTATGAAGAGCAATGGTCATTGGCTGCTGATGCGGATCGTGATAAGTCATCACTGTTTTTTACACCCGGAGGGTATAGAACGGTATGAGTATATACGCTAGTGGTAAATATGCTTTTGGATATTGCGATATTACAGGCTTTAGATACAAGCTAAGTGATTTGGTTCCTTTAATAAGGGATGGCAGAGATACTGGACTTCGTGTTGGATATGACCAGCTTGATGTTGATAATCCCCAGTACGAACTTGGTCGCATGAGTATTACAGATCCTCAAGCCTTAAGAAATCCAAGACCACCTAGAGCGTTAGCTGATTCAAGAAAAATGTTTGCCTTTGATCCTGTTGGTGGTGGTATAACTGAGCTAGGTAGCAGAACAGTTGGTTTAGATATACACGCTGAAGTTGGCAAAGTAACAGTGAGTACATCCTAATGGCTTGGACATATACTACATTAACTCAGGCAATTAAGGACTATACGGAAAATACTGAGACAACCTTTAGTAATAACATTGCGCGTTTTATTGTTTCAGCAGAAGAAACAATACTTAGAACAGTACAGCTTCCTAACTTTAGAAAGAATGTAACGGGTACGTTGACAGCTAGCAGCCCTTATTTATCTACGCCATCAGACTTTTTGTTTCCTTATTCATTAGCAATTGATAACTCTGGCTATGAGTATTTAATATTTAAAGATGTTAATTATATGAGGGAGCTGTATCCAGTTGCTGCAACTACTGGCGTTCCTAAATACTACGCATTGTTTGATGACACAACGTTTATAGTTGGGCCTACGCCCGGATCAAACTACACAGCAGAGCTTCATTATTTTTATGAGCCTACTTCAATTACTACGTCTGGAGATGGAACAAGCTGGCTAGGAGATAATGCTGATAATGCGTTGTTGTATGGCTCTTTGGTTCAGGCGTATATATTTATGAAAGGTGAGCCAGATGTTGTTCAGCTTTATCAAAAGCAATTTGATGTTGCGTTAGGACAATTAAAATTAGAAGCAGATGGTTATGATCGAACAGATGCCTATCGAACAGGTCAAATTAAAATGAGGACTAGCTGATGTTTACTATGGATGTTGGAATGTCAGCGGGTAGTGTAAGCGTAGAGACCACAGAGCATAGAGGTTTTACTCCTGAAGAAATTGCAAAACGAGCTTGTGAAAAGATTATTAGTATATCTGAAGGAACCGACCCAGTATTAAAGGCGCAAGCAGAAGCGTTTAAACAGCGTATGTATTATGTCATAGTACAGGCGTGCCAAGATGCAATATTAAGCAATCAAACAACGTTGCATAATATGCTAAGTAAACAAGGCCATGAAGATATGGCTGATATTATAAGGAGATTATAAATTGGCTATTACTCAAGCTGTAACAACCTCGTTTAAGTCCGAGCTGTTGCAAGGAATACATAACTTTCATAATGGCTCTGGTGGTGGTACTACAACTACCACAGGTACAGGCAATACATTTAAGATTGCTTTGTTTACTAGCGATGCAACTATGTCAGCGTCTACTACAGCTTACGCAACAACTAACGAAGTTTCTGCTACAGGCACAGGTTATACCGCTGGTGGTAATACGCTAACTAACGTAGATCCAACTACATCAGGAACTACAGCACTTACAGACTTTGCTGATACTACTTGGTCTAGCAGCTCAATTACTGCAAGAGGGGCGTTAATTTATAACTCCTCTACTACAGCAGGGTCAGCTAACAGGGCAGTTGTTGTATTAGATTTTGGTGCAGATAAGACATCTACAAGCGGCGACTTTACTGTTGCTTTTCCAACAGCAGATGCGAGTAACGCAATAATTAGGATTGCATAAGGTCTAATGTGGCAGATGTCAAAGTTGTATTTGATGGATGGAATTCCTCGTCTCATGGATGGGGTGAGGGAACGTGGGGTAATGGGTCTGCTTTCCCAGCAAGTACAGCGTCTGTCGGATCTGTTTCAGTTAGCGCGGATGCGAATGTCACAGCAACAGGAAATTCGGCAACAGTCTCTGTCGGATCGGTATCTGTATCCGCTAGTGCGAGTGTGTCTGTATCTGGCAATGCTGCTACTGCAAGCGTTGGTTCGGTTGGTGTCACAGGTACGGCAAATGTATCGCTATCAGGTAACTCAGCTACCGCATCGGTTGGATCGGTATCAGTCTCTGCCGCTGCAAACGTATCGCCAAGTGGAAACTCGTCTACAGTCAGTCTGGGATCGGTTACGGTTACTGGTACAGCAACGGTATCCCCGACAGGAAACTCTGCAACAGCATCTGTTGGCAGCGTTACGACGATTACAAGCAATACGATTAATGTCAGTAGCACAGAGCTTGTCGCGTCTACGTCAAGCGTTAGCATCAATGGCGACGCAATTGTTGGGGTATCGGGTAATTCGGTTACGGTATCAACAACTACCCCGCTTGTTTGGAGCTTGGTTGATGACAGCCAAACAGCAAGCTGGTCGGGGATTAGTACAAGTCAAACGCCAAATTGGACGGTTATTGATGATAGCCAGACACCTAATTGGAAAGAGGTAGCCTGATGGTTCGCAAGGTAAAGAAAGTAATTAAGGGTTTAGAAAAGGCATCTAAGACCCACAAGAAACAAGCAGATACTTTAAAAAAGCATTTGTCTTCTATGAAAAAACCCAAAGTTAAAACTAAGAAAAGGTAGCTTATGGCAACTTACGTTAATGATTTAAGATTAAAAGAGATCGCCACTGGCGATGAATCTGGAACTTGGGGAACAAGTACAAACACTAATTTGGAGCTAATCGCTGAAAAGTTTGGGGCAGCAAGCGAGGCTCTTTCGGACGCTAGTACAGCAACCATAACAATGGCTGATGGTGCTAGTGATGCATTTCGCTCGATGGCCCTCACCCTCACAGGCTCTCTCTCACAAGCTTGCACGGTCACGTTAGCTCCAAATACTCTTTCTAACGTATGGGTAGTTCAAAACTCCGCTGGTGATACAGTCACACTAACCGCAGGAACTGGTAGCAATGTTGTTATCCCAAATGGCGGAATCAGGATGATCGCCACAGACGGTGCTGGTTCTGGTGCTGCTGTAACAGATGTACTCGATGTACTAGGCGGTACAGGCAACGTAGGGCTTGGTAGCGGTGCGTTTGGCACAGGACTGACTACAGGGACAGATAACGTAGCGATAGGTGAGGCTGCGGGGGATGCGCTTACAAGCGGTTCTGACAACACTTTTGTTGGTGACAATGCGGGTGGAGCGACAACTACAGGGCAGTACAACACAGCAGTTGGTTCTGGTTCATTAGATGCTCAAACTACCGCATCAAACAACACATCAGTTGGTTATAACGCTTTAACAACCAATAGCACAGGCGCAGACAATGCTGCTTTTGGTTATGTAACTTTAGAGGATAATACAACAGGAGCTAATCTGACTGCTTTTGGCAGTAGAGTGTTAACGGATAACACAACTGGAAATAACAATACAGGATTGGGATACGCAGCCTTATTCACAAACAGTACAGGAAATGACAACACCGCTCTTGGATATTTAGCTTTAAAAGACAATGCAACTGGCTCATCTAATACGGCTGTTGGTAAAGATGCTTTATTCGCTAATCTTGCCTCAAACAACACAGCAGTGGGGATGGATGCTTTAACGGCCAACACCACTGGGACGGGCAATGTAGCAGTTGGCACATCAGCTTTGTTCACTAGCACCACGGCTTCAAATAATACCGCAATTGGTATTAATGCTTTGTTGTATAACACTACAGGAGCAGGACTCGTGGCTGTTGGGTCTTCTTCGTTAGACGCAAACACCACGGGGAATTACAATACTGCCGTTGGTCAAGCTGCGCTAAGTGCTAACACCACCGCTTCAAACAATACAGCCGTGGGCTTTGGTGCTTTGACTGTAAATACAACAGGCGCAAACAACGTCGCAGTTGGTGCAAATGCACTAGATGAAAATACTACTGGTGATGCTAATACAGCGGTTGGATTGTCAGCTCTTAACAAAAACACGACTGCGGATAGCAATACAGCAGTTGGATACAACTCGCTAGGATCGACCACCACAGGAGCTAACAATACGGCGGTCGGCAATGGATCAATGTCAGCTAACACCACGGGGCTACAAAATGTTTCGGTAGGTGATGCGTCTTTAGATGCTAATACTACCGGAAATTACAACGTGGCCCTTGGTAAGAGTGCTTTAGGTGCTAATACCACAGCTTCTAACAACACCGCTGTTGGTTATAGTTCTTTAGCCGCCAACACCACAGGAACGCAAAATGTAGCTGTTGGGAATCTCACATTAGATGCTGTCACTACATCAAATAACAATGTAGCCGTTGGGTATGGTGCTGGAGGCGCGTTAACTACAGGATCTGGGATTGTCGCTGTCGGTTCTTTTGCAGGAACGAACATGACAACTGGTGGTGACAACGTAGCTGTCGGGTACGCTTCTCTTGATGTTTCAACTACAGCAACTCAAATTACGGCTGTTGGTTATAACGCTGGAGGCGCGTTAATCGGAGGAAACTATAACACGTTTTGTGGAAACAATGCTGGGGCAGCCATTACGAATGGAGTTTATAACTCTACTCTCGGAAGGCACGCTATGGCTAACAATACTGGTAGTTATTGTACCGCTATTGGTGCTGGAACAATTAATGGTAGTGGTGAGGGTTCATCAAATACAGCCGTTGGCTTTGATGCTTTGAATTCTTTGACTTCTGCTACTAACAATGTAGCCATGGGTGTCTACGCTGGCAGATATTTAACAACAGGTTTCGCCAATACATTTTTTGGAAGAAACGCTGGTGATGGCGTTACTACAGCGGCTCATAATATTTGTATTGGGTATGAGTCAGCATCTTATACTAATGTACTTACAACCGGCGGAAATAATATTGTAATTGGAGCGTTTGCTAACACTTCTGCTGCTGATGCGGATTCTCAAATAGTGCTAGGGTATAACGTCACTGGTACAGGTAACAGTAACTTTACTTTTGGTAAAGCTGACTCTGACAGTAATATTGCTTTTGGCGCAACCACAATAACTGCTCCCTCAGATGTTCGACTTAAAGAAGACATACAGAATGAGGAAATAGGTCTTTCATTTATTAATGATCTTAGACCTGTCACCTACCAATGGAAAAAACGAAAAGATGTACCTTCAGAAATGAAAGCGCACGACCCTGACTCTGAAGAACGTGTAATGAACGGTTTATATAACCACGGATTTATTGCTCAAGAAGTCAAAGAAGCTATGGATAAATATGACTTTAAAGAAGGTTCAGATTTGTGGGCAGAAGATGATGACGGCAGACAAAGAATAGGTGAAAACGCATTAATTCCAATGTTGGTAAAAGCAATTCAAGAACTTTCGGCTGAAGTCGAAAAACTTAAAGGAGAATAGTAATGGCTATTAAAAAAACTTTAATTGCAGCCGTTCCTGCAAGCGAAGGCGGGAAAGTTGTTCGTTGGAATCTTGAAATGAAGTACGAACAGGGTACTGAAGGTAAAGATGATTACTACACTAGTACTCAACGTACAACAATCAATGCGACCGAAGTAGGCCCAGACGATTCAAGTACGACCCACTTCACAGCCAAAGCTGAAGGCGATTGGACTAAAAAAGATATTGAAGACCTTTGCCCAACAGCTAAATGGGATGAAATATTTGCTAGTCAGTATGATTCTGTAATTACCAACCCCGCTAAAAACCCAGAACCAAATAATGCGTTTGTAATTCCTAGCTAATGGAGCCGCAGCCTTATACATTTCACACGCTACCAGCGGTTTTTATGTTGGAAGCGCAGCTATCTGAAAGCATGGTAGGTACGCTTAACGACTACCTTGATAAGTTAGTGATAGATCAGGAACGCAAAAGTCATGCGGGTACGTTAGTGGGGCAGATAGCTCATGGTCAGCAGCTTACAATGGATCACCATTGCGAAGAACTAAAAGACTTTAATTGGACGATTCAGGGCTTGGCAATGGATTATGTAAAGCAGTTCTGCGCTCAGTCTGGCAACCCATTACAAGGCAAAAGAGAAGTTCTTACAGACGAGCTTTGGTCTGTACATAGTTATCAGGGAGATTATAACCCAATCCACGATCATGGCACTAAAACCATTATGGGAGTCTCTTGTACTACCTGGACAAAAGTACCCCAACAAATCTTAGATCAACCTACAGCGGGAAGCCCAGAGTACAGCTTATATAACTCTTCTGGTAATGCCGATGGTTGCCTTGCGTTTAGTTATGGCCGTAATAGTTTATTGGATACAGAGCGATTAGCTCCTCCTCAAAGTTTTATTATTAAGCCAGAAGTCGGAAAGATGCTGATGTTTCCTAGCTGGTTAACGCACATGGTTTATCCCTTTGAGGGTGAAGGTGAACGGCGCACAGTCGCTGCAAATTTGAATGTATGGAAGGTAGAGGAAGATGGAACAAGACACTAAAGAAGTTGTAGATGCAGGGGTTGTAGAAGGGGCTGAAGTTGCTCAACTACCCCCTACCCCTGAGATGTTAACCGCTCGTATGGACGAGCTTAGAGAGCAGATTGGTCAGATTACCAATGTAATTAATTCTAACCAAAAGCAATTAGACACTTATGTAGCAGCATTTAACTGGTATTCTCAACAGCTAGAAGCAGCTAGTTCGGAGCAACAGTAATGGATTTTATTCTTAACATAATATCTGTAGTAACAGGCATTGTGTGTGCAGCATCAATTATATGTAGCCTAACTCCTACGCCTAAAGATGATGCGTTGATCGGAAGATTATATAAGATCGTTGAAATAGCAGCGTTAAACATTGGCAAGGCAAAAGATGGGGCTACAACTAATCCGATTAAGTTTGTCAAAAGGTCGGACTAATGGACGAGGCGCAAGAGGCTTTAAGTGAGATAAAGGCACATCAAAGAGAATGCGCTGTAAGATATGAGAATATAGAAAAACGCCTCGATGAAGGCTCTGCAAAATTTAAAAGACTAGAAATGTTGCTATGGGGAGTTTACCCGTTCATGATTGTGACGATTGTAGCCTCTAAATTTCTATGATATATGAAAGGCGCAATATTAGCTTTTATGCTGATTACCATAGTGGAAGGCAACGTAGTTGAAGGCGCAGATCAAATGTTGTTTAGAGACATTCATCGTTGCCAGCAGTTTGCCTATTGGATAGAGCATAACTGTAGAGATAGCCGTTGTAGGGGTGGTGTTAAACAACAGAACATTACAGCATATTGCCGACCTGTGATGGCTGGGGCTAACCAAAAGTTTTGGG
>VTLG01009797.1_pt1 | contig 18827 bp, 14 predicted proteins | sample 4694571 | NCBI WGS metagenome assembly VTLG01 (sample SAMN12604809, study PRJNA352737) | marine metagenome | biome: ENVO:00000447; feature: ENVO:00000209|ENVO:00000569|ENVO:01000036; material: ENVO:00002151; isolation source: viral sequences binned using virsorter ...
CAGATAATATTATTAACATCACCCTTATATTTTCTGGGTTTAGTAGGTTTAAAGAGACTTTTAATACTTTCTGCCATTTACTTGGCTACATAATATATAAGGTCAAAAAGTATTTATAGATGCCTGTCACTCATACGCCAAGACCCAAAGGTGTTTCGGATGTTGTATCTAATTTATTACAACCATCTTTAACCTCTCATTTTGATGTTTTAATTGGGTTACCTAGTAGTTCTCTCGGAACCTCATTACGAAGATTCTTAGGACCTAATCAAGATAAACTTCATTTGATGTGTTCAGAAGCAGTTCTTCCTGGATCACAGTTGGCTACAACAGAAATTAATAATGACTTTACTGGAGTTACAGAAAGACATGCATATAGAAGAATATATGATGAGACTATTGATTTAACTTTTTATGTTGACGCAGATAATCATTGGCCAATTAGATTTTTTGAAGAATGGATTAGTTCTGCTGTTGATGAAGATCAAGAAGATGCAATTGCAAAAGATTATTTTTATAGAGTTAGGTTTCCTGATGAATATATTGCTGATCAAGGATTGAAGGTTATAAAATTTGAAAAAGATATTGAGACTTCTAGAAGAGTAGGAAGTAAGTATATGGCATTACCTACTCCCAATGCTGCTTCGTTGGAGTATAAATTTGTAAGAAGTTTCCCTCGTAGTATAACTTCTATGCCTGTTACTTATGATTCTTCATCATTATTAAAGTGCAGTGTTCAGATGACTTATATAAGATATGTTGTGGTTCCATCTAGGCTACCATCAGATAGACCCAGTATGAATATTAATCCCACTTTTATGAGTATGTTCAATTCTATAGCAGGAGCAGCGGGTGGTGGTAGAGTTGCAAGTGGAGCAATGTTACAGAGGGGTATTTTAGGACAAAATATTCGTCGAGCATTAGAGCGTCAAGGACTTCCAGTTACAGCAGGTCGTGTAAGATTTACTGGAACTGGTAATAACATGGTTGTAAGTCCATTTTAACCCTATAAATAAAGTACACTGAATTGTATTAGGATATTATGCCTTTACCAAAAATTACGACACCGACATATGAGTTGGTGTTGCCCTCGACTGGAAAGAATGTTAAATATAGACCTTTTCTAGTTAAAGAAGAAAAAGTACTTGTAATTGCACTAGAAAGTGAAGATAATAAGCAAATTACAAATGCAATTAAAGCAGTACTTAAATCTTGTGTTCAAACACGAGGGATTAAAGTAGAAGATCTTCCTACATTTGATATTGAATATCTGTTCCTTAATATTAGAGGAAAGTCTGTTGGTGAGCAATTAGAAGTTAATATTATTTGTCCTGATGATGAAGAAACTCAAGTTCCTGTAATGATTGATTTGGATGAGATTCAGGTAGAGAAGAGTGAGGAACATAGTAATAAGATCAAACTTGATAAGAATTTGATGATGGAGATGAAGTATCCATCACTTGAACAGTTTATTAAGTCTAATTTTGATTTTAATGATAATAATCAGATGGATCAATCATTCCAGTTGATTGCTACTTGTATTGATAAGATTTATAGTGATGAAGAGGTATGGGCAACAGCAGACTGTACTAAAAAAGAAGTGAATGAATTTCTTGAGTCAATGAATTCTGCTCAATTTAAAGAGATTGAGAAGTTTTTTGAGACAATGCCTAAACTTAAGCATACTATCAGCGTTACTAATCCTAAGACAGGAGTGGAAAGTGAGGTAGTGCTGGAGGGATTAGCGTCTTTTTTCGCGTAGGGATGGTACATATGAACCTGGAGAACTACTTCAGGCTCAATTTTGCGTTGATGCAGTACCATAAATATAGCTTAACAGAGATTGAAAATATGATACCGTGGGAACGCGATATCTATGTGGGTCTTCTTAAACAACATCTTGAAGAAGAAGAACTAAAACGCAAACAACGCGAAGCTAATGCCTAGTAATTTACTTCCAACTGAACCAACATATAGTTCTGGCACTACCGATGAAGGGGAGTATCTTTCTGCTGGAGATAGGAAGGCAATATTTAAAAAGAGAAGGGTAAGTGGAGCTGATTTTAAGAGGGGTAGTTCTGCAGGTTCTTCTGTAGGAGAAGCGCGTGGAGAAAAATTAACTTCAAAAGATTTTGGGACTAAAACTGGTAAATTAACTAAAATTTTAAGAGATACTCGTGGTAAAGTACTTGTAAATGAAAAGAAGATTACTGCTTTAGAATTACAAGATACAAAAGAATTAGAACCAGGAGAAGATCAATCAAAAGGAACAGAGAGTTTAATAGGTCCCCTTAAGACTATTGATAGTGGTGTTAATGGTATTATAGAGACATTAAAGAAGAGTAATAAGGCAGATAAGAAAGCTGCTGATGATGCACGTAAAGCAGCAGAGAAAAAAACAAGAGCAGAAAAGGAAGGTAAGTTAGAAGGAATAAAGGATAAGTTAGCTGGTGCAGCAGAGACTGTACTTAAACCAGTTCAGAATATATTCAAAAAGATTTGGGATTTCCTGAAGTTGGTCTTCTTAGGAAGAGTTGTGATGAAACTCTTTGAATGGTTTACAAACCCAGAAAATGGAAAGAAAGTTGCTTCACTATTCAAGTTCTTAAAGGATTGGTGGCCTGTTTTAGTAGCAGGTATTATGGCAGTGGTGGGACCAGGAATGATATTTACTGCAGGATTAATTGCATTATTAGCATGGGGTGTTCCTAAGATTATTGAAGCAGTGAAATGGGTGGGAAGTTTATTTGGAATAGGTGTGGATAAAGAGTTAAAGGGTATTGAGAAAGAATCTGCGAAGACGGGTGATGACATAACAGATACGATGGATAAGGAGTTAACGAAAGATGCTGAGGAAATAACAGACAAACAAGCCGAAGTATCTGATACTCAGACAGGAGAGACTGCTCCTACTGGCGAAACTCCTGCAATAGTAAGTGAAACTCAACAGCAAGCTGAAGATGTTCAAACTGGTGCGGATAAAGCAGAACCATTGAATATGTTTGCTGGAGGTGGACAAGTTCCTGGGTCTGGTAATAGAGATACAGTTCCTGCAATGCTAACTCCAGGTGAGTTTGTTATGAGTAAAGGTGCTGTGCAGCAATATGGTAGTAATACTCTTGCGGGAATGAATGCTGCTGCTGGTGGAACTAATAGACCAACAATGGGTAGATATAATACTGGTGGAACAGTTCAGAATATTAGTAATAGTTCATTTAATAATGTAGGTAATGGTGGTGGGATGTCCTTTGGGGGACCTAAGATTCATTATTCTGGTGGTGGTATGGTTAATTCCATTAGAAGTGGGACTACTATAAATGTTCCACAAACGATTATACCTAAACAACCATTACGATTTGCTGGTGGTGGAGTAGTACCTGAAGCTAAGATAGTAAAAAGTTCTCCTTCTACCATTGTAATTAATCCTCCTTCTTCATCATCTCTTTCTTCAGTTGTGGAGGATGATCCTGTAGCACAGGTAAACACTAGGTTAGGTGCTAGGAGCGCACCTAGTCAGGAATTGCCTGAATTTAGTGCTACTAGTATGAGATCAATATCAAAGATTAAAACTTTGGGGATAATGGTATAATATTATGGCTATTTGGGGTGCGGTAGCAAAGGCAGGTGCAGGAATGCTCAAAGGTGGAGCAAAGAAGATTGCTGCTAATAAGTTGTTGGGTAGAGGTAAGAAGAAACCACAAAAACCTCAAGCAACAGAAGAGAAGGGTGGAGCACTTGCTATTCGTCCTACTACATCTTTAGTGCCTACAGGTCCTACTGGAATAGTTCCTAGTGCTGGAGGATCTCTTGCTACAATTGGAGATAGTGGTGGTACTGGTGGTGGACAGACAGCAGAAGAAATTGCAGTTAATATATCCAGTAAAATTATTAGAGTTGAGAAACTATTAAAGGGATCTGCTTTAATTAAAAAAGATATAAGAGAAGATGCACGTATTGCTAGAGAGAAAGCGAGTGATAAGGCACAAGAGGCAGCATTAGAGAAATCAAAACCAAAAGACGCTAAAAAAGGTCCCAAACTTAATTTACCAGGAAAGAGTTTAATAGAAAAGATACTTGGATTTTTTGGTACTATTATTCTTGGGCGGATTGCGATGTTTGTGATGGATTGGCTTCCAGTAATAACACCCTGGTTAAAGAAACTTGGAGCATTTGTTGATGGAGTTATTGAGTGGAGTGGTAAGATTATTGATGGATTAACTCGCTTTATTGATTTCAGTTATATGCTTTATGATAAAGCAGTGGGGTGGGTAAAGAATCAGTTTGGTGACGAAGCCGCTGAGAAATTTACTACCTTTATGGGTAATCTGAAGGAACTGATAAAAGCATTTTTAGTATGGAAGATAATTGGTGAGAGGATATTTAAGGCTGTTATTTCAAGTGTCAAAAATATTATTAGTAAGGTATTCAAAGCAGTTAGAACAATATGGGTGAAATTACGACGATTGATAGGTCGTAAGGCTAGGATGTTCTTTAAGAATATTGCTAGTAAAATTGGAGGTGCTGCTAAATCTGGTGCTCAATGGGTAGGAAATATCGCAAAGGAGGGTATATCTAGAGTAGGTGGTCTTCTTAGTAAAGGTGGTAGTAAATTAGCACAAACAGGTGCAGGAAAGGTAGTAGCAAAGGTTGGTGGATGGGCATCTCAGTTATTTGGTAAAGCAGCAAGTGTTATTGCTCCTGCACTGAAAGCAGCTAAACCATTTGCCACTAAGTTTTTAAAGAGAATTCCTATTTTTGGTTCTCTTATTGTTGGTATTATTTCCCTTATGTCAGGGGAACCACTTGGACAGGCACTATTTAAAACAATTGGTGCTGCTGTTGGTGGAGCACTGGGAACCTTTATTCCTATTCCTATTCTTGGAACTTTGCTTGGAGAGATACTTGGTGCTTTTGTTGGTGATTTACTTTATTACACTATTATAAAGAGAGATCCAGGTAAAGCACTTGAGTTAGTGAAAGGTGCTTTGAGCAATCTCTTTAAGGGAGGTAAAGCTGTATTTGATTGGGTTAAGAATGGATTTGGGAATTTTATTACCAACTTTAAGGAAGAGCATATGGTTAAATTGCCCAAAATTCTTGGGGTTCAAGTTAGTTTACCTGGAATAGGAGATACAATACCTAATCTTCTTCAGTTATATAATCCATTTGTAATGGCACCTCTTCTTGTTAAGTCATTCTTTGGTGGTGGAAAATCTGGTAGTAAAAAGGAAGTTGTTCCTAAGGGTGAAGATGATGTATCAAAAGGATTAGAACAACAGGAGGAAGCATTAATTTCTGCCAATCAGAAGAAGGGATACGAAGGAGTGATGGAAGAAATTGAATCTTATGCTCCTTATGAAGAGGTGGGAATATCTCCAACAATTAAAGTTTCTGTTCCAAGTGGTTCGGGTCAGTCACCAATGGGTGGTGAAGGATCTTCTGGTCAAACTATAATCCTTGGTGGTGGAGGAGATAGTTGGAAAGATGATGCTTTTGAAGCACTGGATTTCTATGGTTAAATAGAGATGGGAGGTTATACTTAAATGGCAAATAAAATAGTAGGAGCAAGAGCTGCAGGACCCGCCACTAAGGAAGGTGGTGGAGGTGGTATTGAAAATATTGTTATTACATCCAATGAAGATGAAACTAAGCAAGTAGGTGTAACTAATGCTGTAGCCGCTTTCTTGTATTATGAGAGTATTTTACAGGATTCTATTAGGGCAACAGTAACCTTTACTGATACTGGTGGTTCAATTGGTGATGAAAGTGCGATGGAGGGTTTACCTATTGTTGGACAAGAGAATGTTTTTATACAAGTAACTGATAATAACAATAATAAATTAAAGATGAATCTATATGTGAATTCAGTTACTCCTTTGGTGGAAGATGCTCAAAAGTCTATTGTGCAATTAGATTTGGCATCAAAAGAATTTATTATGAATGAGAAGGTGAGAATTAACAAAAGATTTAATGGAAAAATATCTGACCATGTTAAGAAGATTTTAGAAGAATCAATTTATTTGAAGACAGAAAAGGATATTGATATTGAAGAGACTGCAAATGAACAGAATTGTATAGGAAATAATAAAAAACCTTTTTATATGATTAATTGGTTATCAAGAGGAGCAGTTCCTAAGGATGGTTCTTTAGGAAATACTGCTGGTTATTTGTTTTGGGAAACTGCTGAAAAATTTTATTTTAAATCAATTGATAGTTTAATGGATACTGAGACTAATAAACCGAAGAGATTTTATCTTTATGATGAAACTCCTGATAAAGATCGGATTTATCTACCTGAAGGGTATGATGATAAAGCGTTGGGTTATAATGTAAATAATCGAGTGAATATTCAAGATAAACTTAAAATGGGAGCTTATTCTACCCGTATAATAATGTTTGATCCTTATAATTGTGAATATAAAGTTGAGACTCCTAGTGCTGGTAATACTAAGGATGCTCCTTCAACATCAAAAGGAAATGAAAAGAATTTAAAACTTAGTGGAAAGAATCTTCCGGTTTTAAATAAAGAATTTGCTAAGACTCAACCTGGAAAGGAATTTTCAAGAACTACATTTTATGTACATGATGTGGGTTCTTTACCTTCTGGGAGTGGGGAAGGTGAAAGTCAAGAGCAAATTGAAAAATCTAAAAAAGAAAATTATGAACCTGGAGTAGTGTTAAATCAAGGTATCCAGAGAATGAATCAATTGTTTGCTCTGGAAACAACAATTACTATTCCTGGTGATTTCTCATTACATGCTGGAGATGCTATATATGTCGATGCTCCTCAACTTAAGGAAAATAGAAGAGATATGGGCATGAACAAGCAAACTGGAGGTAATTATATTATTTCTGATGTATGTCATTATTTGAGTTCTAAACATACTTTAACTAAATTAAGTTTAATTAGAGATTCCTTTGGTAGAAAACCAAAAGGAAGAGGATAAATACCAAGGTAAGGGACTAATTTTATGTCAGAAATTAAACACGATTTAGACCATGAAGTCTATATTGATCCAAAGGATCATAAAGAACATATTAATCATGGTATGCATGAGTATACTAAGGAAGACTTAGAATCTGCTCATGCTTTTTATGATGAGTATCATAAGGATGATGAGCCAGAAACTGGTATTAATGATTGGCATTTAAGGCATCAAGATAAGAATCTTGAAGTTTATTGTGATGATCATCCAGATGCATTCGAATGTAGAGTATACGACGAATAACTTATGGAAGGAGGATCCCTATTTAATTCTGGTGTTTTAGGAGCTGATTTCATCTGGTGGATTGGTCAGATTGCTGACGATTCCACCTGGCGAGATAATATGATGGCGGGAAAATTTCCCGATAAAGATACTATTCCAGGATGGGGAGCACGATATAAAGTAAGGATCATGGGAGTCCATGATCAGGGTCAAGATGCTGTTCCTGAGGAAGATTTACCCTGGGCAAATATAATGTATCCTGTCACTGCTGGTGGTGGGCAGATGAACTCTTGGATGTCATCCAACCTTAGACAAGGTAATATGGTCTTTGGTTTTTATATGGATGGGAAGGACATGCAGGTTCCTATTATTATGGGAGTGCTTGGAAATAATGCTCAAACAAAATTAGGAACGAAGATTGGAAAAGAAGATAATGCTGTTACTAATACTCAACCAGGAAGTTTAGCAAAAAGTGGATATGCTGAGGGTTCTATACCAAAGACAGGATCTAAAAAAGAAAAAGTTCCTGATGAAGGTCTTGTAATATCTAAACCAGTAGATGATGAGATTGCAAAAGAGTCCGCATCTCCTGCGCCTGGGACAAGACTTAATCAATATGGATTACCAGCAAGTCGTGGAATAAGTGCAATACAACAAAATGATATTGCTAGTGCAAAAGCATTAGTGGAGCAGCAAGGATTAACTGGTGATGCTGCACAATCATTTATTAATAAAAAACTTAAACAAGGAATTGAGAATCGTGCTGGCGCTGCAAAATCTGCAGATTCAACCCCTAAAACTGGAGCTACTCAAGAACACCCTGACAATCCCCACCAGACTTCTGCTGGAGATGTGAAAAGGGAAGATAAGTATCAAGAAAAGATTGTTTTAATGAATCCTGATTGTCCGGTGGAGTCAGCAACTAAGGCAATCCAAACAGAAGTTGATAATCTTACAGCAAAGTGTGATAAGTTTTTGGGTTCAAGAAAAAGTTATGTTGACGCAGCATCTGGTCCTCCGAGTCAAGAGGAGATGGATAAAGAAATTAAAAAAACGGCACAGAAGGTAGCGAAATATCAAAAACTTATTATGGAGAAGGTTGCAGAATATGATTCAAAGAAAATGAATCTTGAATTGGCCCCAGTTTTAGCCAAAATGCCATCTTCTATGCGAGCACAATTTGCAGATCAAAAATTCCTTAATACTGAAAATAAGATTAAAGAATATAATAAAATTACTAATAAATTGATGGATCAATTTGAGGGTATTTTAAAGTCAAAATTAAACATTCCTGCATTAGTAAAACAAGCAGATGCTATATCAAAGAGTGGAGTATTATTTGCTGATACTAGTTCTCAAACAGCAACAGTTGCTTTAGATTTAACTTCTTCTGGAACTACTGATTCTGGAACTGCTGATGTCATAGATGATTCTGGTATGATACAACCTCCACCAGGACCTCAGACCACTACTCCTAGAGTTCCAATGTGTTATGCTGAGGATTTAGTAGCGCAGGTATTTGCAGCAAATCAAGATGCACTTTCTGGTATTTCTTCTTCTCAACATAGAAATTATAATCGATATCTAGAAGATTTAAAGAGTCAACTGGAACAAGCAGATTCAGATTTAGAGGGACAAGCATTTGATCAGAGTGAGTTGGGAAAAGTTACTAAGATTACAGATGAAGAAGAGGATGATCTACCTCAAGGTGGTACAAACTACTATACAGAGACTGGAGCTCCAGTTAGTGGAGGTAGTGGATCGGGATTTAAGGTTGATATAACAGTTCCATCTGGTGGTTGGTATGATAATAGTTTTGCTACAGTAAATGAGGAAGGTGCTGGATATACTGTTAATACTGCTGATAGTGGAGGTCCTTCTGGTACAGGATCTACAACAGGTGCTAGTGTTACTGGTGGATCTGGGACAGGACTTAAGTTAAATTATACTATATCGGGAGGTAAGATTACAGGCATTACCACGAATACTGCTGGAGCAAATTATAAGAATGGAGATGTTATTACTATTGTTAATAATGCTGCAGCAACTCCTTCCACTAATGCTACATTTACTCTTGATAAGGTAAGAGGTACTGTTGATACAGTGGCAAATGGTGGTATAATTATTGCTGAGCCTGGTAGTGGATATAAAATGGGTGAATTATTGACAGTTCAGCAATCAGGCAGTGGTAATAATTGTGGAGTTGTAGTTATTACTGTTATAGATCCTGGAGAGGGTAAAGCGACAGCAGGTCCAGTTACACCTGGTGATACTAGTGGTTCTGCTGCTGGTGCTAAACCTGGAATAGGTCAAAAACTTGGTGATATGCTTAATATGTTGGGTGGTATGCAAGGAAGTTTAGCTGAAGCATTTGATTTTGAGAATCTTAAAGGGAATCTTTTCCCATTTGAAACTCCACCAAATAAAGCAGTATCTGATTATTATACTTTGGCAACAGGTGGTGCTGGACAACCTGATACTTCGAAACCAAGTCCTACTTCAATTCAGAAAGCAATTAGTAAGGTTAAAGATGTTGCACCTGCTATACCAGATATACCTTTTGCAGAACCAATGAAAAATATGCCAAGTATTGATCTTATAAGTAAAAAAGTTCAAGGAGCTGCTGATTCTTTGGGTATTGATAAAGGTGCTACTTTATCAGAAGCTAAAGCAGCATTTAAGAAAGTGAAATCAAAGTTAGATTCGGGGATTATTTAATAAATATTAACTATGGCAGACCCTACATTTAATCTATTCGGACCTCCAAAACCCAAAGATCTTACGGTTGGATATATTTCTACTGATCGGGGATATCAGGAAGGGGTGAGTATTTGTGATGCAAATGTATATGCGAAAGTGAATCCTGGAACTACTTTTATTTTTAAACCCAATAAGAAGACTGTTGAGTTTTTAAATATTAATCAAGTTAATCAATTAACAAGAAGACCTCCTTCTAAGCCGGATGAATCTTGTCCCGATGGTCTTGATATGCACGCTACACCTGAACCACCGAAAGTGGTCTTTATGGGTGGGGGTGGAGTAGGTGCTGTAGCAAATCCTATAATTGGTGATGATGGTGCTGTATTGGGAGTTGATTTAGTAAATGGTGGATTTGGATATAAGTATCCTCCTATTGTTCATATACAAGATGATAGTGGTATTGGTGCCGGTGCGGTTGTGAAGGTTGATGTTGGTGAGATTAAAAACCAATTGATATATTATTCTGATAAAGAAGATTTTGAAGAATATGAGATTTGTGATACTGGTTTACCAAAAGATGAGTTTGGAAGACGATGGGGTCCTGATGGAAAAGATTTAGGAGATTGGAACCCACAAGCTTATACAGATGGAGCAGTTCCGTTTGCACAAGTAGTAGATGAATATATTAAGAAAGTGCAATCAGCAGGTAAAGATTGGTTTACGACAAGGAAAAACCCACCTTTAAAAGTAACTAGCACAGCACAAAGTAATACTACGTTTTTTAAAGTGAAGCACCCTACATGGGGTAACTTTATGAATGAGTATGCTATATCTCCTAAACCACCTTCTAATGTAAAGCCATCTGATTTTGCTGGTCATTGGTTTACTTTTGAATGGAATGTTGATTTTCCTTATGATGGGGAATATATTTTCCGTACTGCAAGGGATGATAAGTCTCGAATTTATATTGATAATGTACCATATACCGATAAACTTATTACCAACACTGGTACAAAATTAATCTCAGGAAAATCTGGTAGCAAAGGTGGTCATGGAAATAAAATAACCATCAAAAAGGGTCCGAAAGTTCTGCGCTTGGATCTTTATAATCAACCTCAGATGGAGACTGTTACAGTACAGCAACCTCCACCACCTTCTAAAAGTGATGTAACCTTTAAGATTACTACTGGTTCTATGTTTGCTAATGGAGTCAGAATAGACGGACTTGATATTAATGAATCTAAACCTTTTACTCAAGGACAGGGAAAAAAGGCACAATTAAATGTGTCTCATACAAGAAAGGTTCAGTATGGAAGAAAGTATAAAGTAGTGTTTAGCACTAAAGGTAAACCGGGAGTTGAGGGTGATATTAAGTATAATGGATTAAATGCAGCAAATAATCCTATCACTCTTACAAATGATAAAAGGAATATCTTATTAAAAGATGGTGACGGTAATGATACTAATTTTTCACTGACGATTGATTCTGGAAAAGGAAAATTTTCTGACGATGGTATGAAGTTGAATGGTGTAGGTACTGTTCAAATAACTGCTTCGTGGAATGATAATCCAGGTAATGCCGGTGTAGCAGTAGATAGTATTGAGATTGGTGGAAAGACTTGGAGGAGAACTGGAAGAAGAGGAAGTCAGACACATACTCTTGATTTAGGAAGTGCAAAGCCTCAACCCATTAAATTAAGAACTAAGAATCCTAATGTCATTCAGATGGAAGAATTCCATGATAATGATTGGACGGACCTAATTGTAGTTGCTAGTTCGGGTCAATTTACTGATTTAAAAGGAAATGTTGCATATTTTAGTGTTCCTCATCCACCGGATAAAAAGGGAGAATCTAAATCGTCAAAAGGAATACAAACCAGAGAAGTTTTTAATACAGTAGATTATATTAGTAAAGCCAATAGGCAACTATGGAGAACAAATGTTTATACTAGGGGTGGATTTTTAAATGATTATGGTATATGTCCCTTTGATACTAAATTACAATTAAAAGATAATCCTTATGCAGGGGATCATACAATTGTTTGGCCAAATGTTAATTTTCCAATTGATGGGAACTATACTATTGAAGTAGCAGTTGATGATAATGTAGATTTGACTATTGGAAATGATGTTAGGATTAGTAAGAAGGGATTTACTGAAGGAGTAAGTACGGGAACATTAAAAACAACACGATTTGTTAAAGGGGGAAATCATAATATTATTGCGAAGTTGAATCAAATACCAGGTGGCGCATTTTCATTTAAAGCACCTGATGGTAAAACAAGCAAGACAAAAATTAAATTTAATGTTTGGATAGGTGGTGATTATGGTAATAGAATGACTATTCCTGGACTTTTTTCTTTAGCAAAAGAATATAAGGGTGAAGGAGCAGGTCTTAATAAAGAATTAGAGGTGGAAATAGGGAAAGAATATGATGTAATATTGACCAGTATTCGAAGTAGAGGTGGTACTGCAAGTAGTGAGGTGAGAAAGGGAGCTATAAGATTTCGTAAGACTCAAGATGGATCAGGGGGAATAGGTAGTAAAGGTCCCAGATTAGAATATGAAGATTTATTGGGTAGAGCAGGTAGGGATTCGCATAAAGATATTACAGCAAGTGTAAGTCAAGGTAGATTTTATGCTGTAGATGGAAATAGATGTAAATTTATGGTTGGTGAGAGTATGAAGGGTATTAACCCAATGGCTCTTGCTATTAATATTGAAACTGAGTTTTCTGAAAAAGAAATTCAATCTAAGAAATCTTGGAATGAAAATCCAATGGGTGTTGCATTGACAATTGATGCACCAAGACCACCTGTTCCTCAACAACCCGTTCCTAAAGCAGAGGGAAGGTGCCCTAATAATCCTTTCTGGACAACAAGATTTCCTGGTGCTAAACAATTGTGGTATCCTGTACGATTCCCTGCGTGGGGTTCATTGATGAATGAACTTGCAATGTCACCTCTTCTTCCTGATGATGAGGGAGATGCTCGTAATGATACTGGTAGTTTTACAAATACTTGGACTAAATCTTTTCCATATGGAGGATGGTATAAGGTTATAATGGCAGCTGATAATTGGGGTCAGTTGTGGATTGATGACGAAAAAGTAATAGATATGTCTAAAGGTAGTGGTAATTCTACTTTTACTAGTCAAGTAGAAAAATTAGTTTATATTGATGGACCTACTAGTATTGATGAGGATCCAGTTACTCATGAGATAAAAGTTGTAGTTGAAAATGAAAAGTCTTTAAAAACAAAAACAATTGACGCAAAAGTTTTTAATACTATAGATTGGTTAAGTGGTGGTACTTCTAAAGTAGACAAGAAAAGAGTTAGGTTTAAAATTAAAACCGGTTCGATGTTTGCTAACAGCATAAAAATACCAGAGTTGGATATACATGAATCGAAAGAATTTACACCTGTTGAAGAGAGAGGAACTCCATTAGGACAAAGAGGACAGTTAAATGTAACTCGTTCAAGAGACGTGGAAGTAAATAAGGTCTATGATGTAGAATTCTTTAGTAGTAGTCAACGTCAAGAAAAAAATTGGGGAATTAAGTATACAGGATTAAAAGAGGGTAATTTACGTCAGTTGAGTTCTAAAAGACTTGAATTTGATGATAATCCTAGTGATGGTTTTGACGTTAATGGAGCATTTACTATTGATAGTGGAAATGTAAAATTCTCTTCTGATGGAAATAGTTTAATTGTTAATGGAACTGAGGCTACATTTACTTTTAGTTGGAATGATAATCCTAATATTTCTGGAAGATGTGTAGAATCTATTAAAATAAGTGATAAAACTTGGAGAATAACACAATCTAGGAGAGGTAGTATAACTCAGACAGTTAAGTTTGGTAATGTTGGAAAAGATAATACTTCCAATGTAAGATTAAGAACTAAGGGCGAATCTGTTATTCAAATGGAAGATCATAAAGATAATGATTGGACTGATTTGGTATGTGGTGTTACTGAAGGAAAATTCTTTGATTTAAAGGGAAATAAGTGTAAATATATGGTTTCATCTGCTACTAAAGTATCAGGTGGACTTAGTGGTAGTACTACAAAAAATGGTGTTACTTATAAAGGTCCCCATTTATTCCATTATACAGATACTCGTTGGGGAAAAATAATTAATAGAGAAGGTGTTTCTCCTATTGGATCTCCTACTCAAAGTTTATCTGAACCTAATGATAATATTAGTGGTAAGAAGATTTTAACGTGGGAAAATGTTGATTTTCCGCAAAAAGGGAAATATGACATATCTTTGATTGCAGATAATAATGCAACAATGTTTATTGATGATAAAAAGGTTGATTCTGTAAAAAGTAATTTCAGACAAAATGAATACAATACAAAGCAGGTAGATGTTGAAAAAGGGAAACATAATATAAGAGTGGAATTAATAAATGGAAATGAGAGTAATATCTTTTTAAAAGATCCTACAGGAGTAGCAATTAAAATTACTACCAAAAGGAAAATAGGAACTGGTGAGTATAAACCTTGGTCAGTAAATCCTATGGGAGTAGCAGCTAAACTTATTCCTCCTCCTTGTCCTAAACCTGTAAAAGGAAAGGGAGTAGTTAAAGATCCTATTGTCAAAGATCCAGGAAATGGATATCCAAAGGGGGATGGTCCTAAGTATCCTGTTCAGTTAAAAATAAAAGAAGTTATTGTAGATGATCCTGGTATCAATTATGATTGTAGGGTGGATAAGATAAGATTAGAACCTAGTATGGGTTCCGAACTTAAACTTGTTTGTGGTCCTTTTGGTAAAATAGAAAGAGTTGATGTGTCTAATCCTGGTCTTGGATTTACTAGGATGCCTGCTGTTATAATTGATAGTGATACTGGTGTTAATGCAGAAATATCAACTATATTTGGACCTGAAATAGCTCCCTTTGATGTTCCTGATATAATTCAAGTTACTGATTTGGTGGGTCTTAAACAGACTGGATATTATAAAGGTAAACCTTACTATGGTGCTGTTTTCTATGAGAACGGTGTTAAATACTCTGGATGGTATAGGACTGCTGGTGAAATGGTTCGGGTTTATGATACAATGCAAGAAAGTATTGATGCTAGTGTAACTACCCCTCCATCAGCAATTCTTAGACAGGGTTCAGATACTAGTAGTAATGATCCACGACTTAATATTCCGGGTACTCCCGAAAATTTAATATAAGGTAATTTAAATGGCTAATGCTAAAGATTCTCCAGGAGCAATATCGAGAAACCAAGTTAATGCTAGGGTAAGTGGAAGGGAAGCAGGTGACAATCCTACTGATACTGCTAAACAGAATTATACTGAGGTTGGTTGGGCTAATGATAAAGGATCTGTTAGGTTAGGTCATGTTCATAAGCAAGGTGATGTAACTGCTGGTGTTCTTCTTCAAACACCTGATGCTGAACATCAATTATCATTAGATATTGATGGACCAAGAAAAGGATGGACTGTATCTACTGGACCAGGTAATTTTAATGTAGAATGTGGTAGTGCTAATGAAGAAGCCCAAGACAGCTTGATTTTGAATGCTAAGAATGGTAATATAATGATTACTGCTACTAATGGAAAGATTAGACTACAAGGAACAGATATTGAACTTGTTGCTATAGGAGATGATGACTCTAAAGGTAGCATTAAAATGGAGGCAACAGAAAACATCATCACAAATTCAAAGAAATTGATGATGACTGCCAAGCAATTTTATCGTATTGCTACTCCAGGAGTTGGTGAAGTAATTGCAAATGCAGTTCTTCAAATGTATGGTTCTGTATTTCGTGGTGTATCTGATGGATGTTATTTGAAAGACTCTAAGGTTGGTGGAAGAAAGTATGCTATTTTGAATACTGCTTTAGCAGCTGCCACCGTAGGAAAGTCTGGACCACAAGCTTAATAAGGAGGTATAGAAATGCAATTTGATGACGTAAATATTGGTGGACAACTTAAAGTAGGAACTGGAGTTTGTGCTGCTATTAAAGAAGGTGCTCAGGCAATTAATGGATCAGCACTAGTAGAAGGTCCTATGGTTGTTGGTGCTCCTGGAGCATTTGGTGCACAAGAAGCCACCTTAATGGTTGGACCCTGCTCTAATGCAGATCCTGATTCTACAATGCCAGAGAGTTCTTTAGGCATTTCTGGTAGTCAACCAACTGGTATAAAGATTAAAGGAAATGTGTATGTAGAAGGTGATTTATATACAACTGGGTCTGTTGATTGTATTTCTGTTGGAAGATTAGAAGCAAGGCACTCTGTTGCAGATGCCTTACCTAAGAAGTTTGATATAAAGCATCCTTCTCAAGATGGAATGCGTCTTGCTCATGCATGTATAGAAGGTCCAGAGGTTGGTGTCTATCATAGAGGAATGCTTAAGAATGAGAAAGAAATATATTTACCTTCTTATTGGAAAGATTTAGTTCATGAGAGTAGTATTACAGTTCAACTTCAACCAATAGGTGCACATCAAGATATAATTGTAAAGAGATGGGATACTGAAAAGGTATATCTTCAGTCTAAGGGTGGGATGCCTATTCATTGTTTTTATCATATCTTTGCTGAAAGAAAGGATATTAACCCCTTGGTAGTAGAATATGAGGGTGAAACTTGGGAGGATTATCCAGATCCTAAGGCAGATGATCCTAAATATGCTGGCCAGAACATAATAACAGGTTGACCTTTTTCTAGTTTTCTTGTATACTGCTATGATAATGGAGTGACTATATGGAAGATGATGAGTTTTTGACCAAGTGTGTTGTTGATCCAGTAAAGAGAACTTTTTATCTTTATTCTAGTGAAGGTGATGAGAAGCAAGTGGACTGTGATAATGTAGAAGAGTTTATGAATGTGTTGGATGTAGTACGTAAATTGTGTCCAGAAGAAAGATTAGCATATACTAATCCTCTTTGAGAAATATCCGTAATAAATAGATTATGGATATAAAGCTCTGGTACTCAAAACATATGAAGCAATGGCGATGGTCATTGATTGATCCTGTGAGCGGAAGGCAAGAATCAGGACAACAATGGGACTTGCAGGATGCTATGAGAGATGTTGCTAATACAGTAGAGCATTTAATAGAGGATGGTTATGATGGAGAAATTGAAGACAATGGACGAAGAGTTGTTGGAAGCGGAACGGTGGATTGATGATGATTATGAGATGATTAGTCAGTTTTATACTGCTAAAAGAATGCATCCAAACATTCCTTTTTATTTGCAAGATGAGAATGGAGACACATTTGTATTTGGATGGGATTTAATATTTCAATACATTGCTAAACTTACACAAGGTTCTTACTACCCAGATTGGTAATGCCTTTTTTTGTATGATAAATAATCCATAACAAGAACTATAAGTGCGTGTACAATGGGTCTTTCTAGATTAGATAATTTTCTTAAGTCGGCACGGGGAACGATTATCTACGTTAATCCAAATGATTTGGATGCAACCGATAGTATAGAAAATCAGGGTAATTCTTTAACTCGCCCATTTAAAACTATTCAACGTGCATTAATAGAGTCTTCAAGATTTTCATATCAGAAGGGATTAGATAATGATAGATTTGGTAAAACCACAATCTTGGTGTATCCTGGTGAGCATATTGTAGATAATAGACCTGGTTTTATCCCTGATGGGACGAATAGTTATAAGCTTAGAAATGGTGCGACTTCAAGTTCCCTTCCTGCATATGATTTAACCACTAATTTTGATCTTAGTTCTTCTGATAATGAACTTTATAAACTTAATAGTGTTTTTGGTGGTGTTATAGTTCCTCGTGGTACTTCTCTTGTTGGTTTAGATTTAAGAAAGACAAAAATAAGACCTAAGTGGGTTCCTTCTCCTACAAACGATAATATTGATAAAGGTGCTATATTCAGAATCACTGGTGATTGTTATTTCTGGCAGTTCACTATCTTTGATGCTGATCCAAATGGTAAGTGTTATATTGATTATACTTCTAACGAATTTGTTCCTAACTTCTCACACCATAAATTAACTTGTTTTGAGTTTGCGGATGGTGTAAATGGTGTTGATATTAATGACACCTTCATGGAGTTTAAGACAGGTCGTACAGACTTGGATATGTATTATGAGAAGATTAGTTTGGTATATGGACAATCATCTGGTCGTGCAATTTCACCAGATTATCCAAGTACCGCTCTTGATATTCAACCTAAGATTGATGAGTATAGAATTGTAGGACCAACTGGAGCGTCTGTTGGTATTACTAGTATTAAGGCTGGTGATGGTGTAACTGCAACTACTACTGTTACTGTCACTCTAGCGTCAGCAATGACAGGATTGGATGTAGATACTGCATTCCGTGTTAATGGGATTACTGCATCTGGATATGATGGGCAGTTTGTTGTGTCAGATAGACCAACTACTACTTCAGTTCAGTATACGGTACAGAATCCACCAGCGAATGCACTTCCCTCTAGTACTGGAGCAACTGTTTCTCTTACAACGGATACAGTAACTTCTTCTTCACCCTATGTCTTTAACTGTTCATTGAGATCAGTTTATGGAATGTGTGGTCTTCTTGCTGATGGTGATAAGGCAACTGGATTTAAATCCATGGTTGCTGCTCAGTTTACTGGTATTGGTTTACAGAAAGATGACAATGCTTTTGTTAAGTATAATACCGATACTCCACCAACAGGACAGTATGATGATAATACTGCATCTGGAAATGAGAATTTAAGTACGAATTCGAAGGCAATATATAAACCAAAATATAGAAACAGTCACATTAAAGTAACGAATGATGCTGTTGTTCAGATTGTTTCTGTATTTGCTATTGGATATGCAGAACACTTTGTTGCAGAACAAGGTGGTGATATCTCTGTAACTAATGCTGACTCTAACTTTGGTGCTAATGCATTAACGGCTATAGGATTTAAGCGAAATGCATTT
>VTLG01013291.1_pt1 | contig 18827 bp, 23 predicted proteins | sample 4694571 | NCBI WGS metagenome assembly VTLG01 (sample SAMN12604809, study PRJNA352737) | marine metagenome | biome: ENVO:00000447; feature: ENVO:00000209|ENVO:00000569|ENVO:01000036; material: ENVO:00002151; isolation source: viral sequences binned using virsorter ...
TTCAAGTCATGATGACTGATCCAAAGCGCGGTGTGACTTCCAGTTTTATAAGAGCATTACCTGACTCCGGAGTGAACTTGAACTGGTTATTCACCGGCAAATCGGACATGATGCGCCACGATAAAAATATTAAAGACTTTGACGAAATACAATCAGAGTTGAATCGTGCGGAGTATTACATCATTAAACTCGAAAACTTAATAAAAGGAGAACGGGAGAAATGACTAGTTTGGAGTTGCATTTGATTAAAAATGCAAAATTTTATATAGGACGTGCAAAGGAAAAAATTAGACAATATTATGAAGAACCTGAAGAACCTGAAAAACTTCAAGGGAAACAAGGACGGCTCAGACTGGACACTGAAACCAGTAGACGAAAAAAACAAGTCAGTCAGTGATATCCCGAAGCTGAAGCCTGAAGAAGTAAACATCATCCTGAAAATCAGACCGGAATTTAAGGTCGATCCAAAGACCGGCAAATCCCTGTTTGTTAAGCGGATTAAATTGTGCCGTGTTTCTGAACTTCCGGATTATAAAAAAACTAATTCCATCGAAGGCGATAACCAGCGCGAATTTATTGCGGACGCGATTGCATCGTTTAAGGTAAAACTTTCGGTTAGTTCTCCGGAAATCAAAACCGGTTATGAAATTACGGTCAGTGATATATTGAACGGTTATATAATTGACCGTGTTCAGTATGAAAAGGACTGCCAGAATAAATGCACTCACCTTGAATTCTGGCGTCAGCATATAGGCGACATTATATTAATGGAAATTGAGCCGTCAGATATAGTGAACGCAAAGGCAATACTTACAGTCTCACCAAAAACTATTAATAATTACCTGACATCATTGCGCGGTGCATTTGACTACGCAAAGCAGACTCAGAAAGGCTTTAAGTTTAATCCTGTCAATGACGTGAAGCGTGAGAAAGTAATCCGGAAAGATCATCGCTTTCTGACTGATGAGGAGCGGAAGCGCTTATTTCATCACCTGGAAACAAGAAAAACTTCAGCAATCCTGAAGGACTTTGTTATTTTCGGTATATATATAGGGTGCAGAAAGCGTGAAGCGCTGGCGTTATTCTGGAACAATATCGACTTTGAGGATGAGATTATCACGTTTACCCATACTATCCGGAAATCGTTATGTACCGGCACTAAAATGAAGAATGGAAAACTTGTTCAGATATACAAACATAATGTTCGTGTAGAAGGTCTTAAAAACGGCCTGAGTAAAAGGAAATTATCCTTCAAGGGAATGCCAAGAATAAGAAAACTTTTGCTTGAGCGATGGTCTGAGCGTTCCTGTGAGTATATATTTAAGCAGGATTGTGCGAAGGCGTGGAAATCACTTTTGAAAGTGGCTGGAATTGAAAATTTTCGCTTTCACGATCTCAGGCATACTTGTGCATCTGATTTATACCAGAGTGGGAAATCGCTTGACGAAATTGCAAAATATCTTGGACACACTTCTATTCAGTCAACTCAGATATATGCAGAACTTGATACTAAGGCGACCGAAGAATGCGGGGAAGCATTAACGAAAAAATATGGCTGAAATTTCTGCTCACGTTTCTGCTCACTTTTGGCCAATTCTGCTCAATTCTGCTTATAAAAAATAAGCTAAGTTATTGAAATTATTATGGTCAACCGGTCTCATAACCCGAAGGTCGAAGGTTCAAATCCTTCCCCCGCCACCAGTATTTGCAAGTGATAACGTTTCCAGCATTTTTTCAATCACTCAATTTCTGCTCAATTTCTGCTCACTAATATGACCAAACGGCGCTCCCACCGAAACCATAATCTTCCGGTAGTAAGTGGCGAGCGTCCAAATGCAGGAATCGTTTTTTTCGATCTTTAAACTTCCCGCCTAAAGCGACCCCCAGTCCAGAAAAGCCAATAGCACGCGCACGGTCGATGAGATTTAGCACGTCAGGCGATCCCAAATGCCCCACAAGGACATCACAAGCAACCGACTGTACATGTACCCCCCCTAATTTATTTTTTTTCGGTGAGATAGATATATCGTAATCAAGACAACGCGCCCCCGAACTCACCGGAAGTGCGAATGTTGCCAGACGTAATTCTTCCAGCATCTTCATCATGTCGCCGTTCATGTCAGGGTTTTTCCGTTCACAATTTGGATTGTTACAACGGCATTGCATTTCTGCCACTGAAAAATGTGGAGTGATTAAACCAGAAGACATAAGAATACCTATTGTTAAATATTTATTAAATTCACGCCGAGTATATAAACGCACTTGTCTACTCGACTAAACTTTGACCAAAATAATTGCGACGACTAAAATCATAATCGCAACCATTAAAACAATAATCCCGAAAACTGATTCAGGACTTTTGCTTTTCTGCAATACTTTTTTCCAACATTGAGACTATTTTGTCGTCAACCGTATTGGACGAACGACGACTCAAATATTTTAATATCTCAAGTGTTGTTGCCATGATAACGCGCTCCGTGAAGAATGCTGTCACCATTGTCGAAAGCGTTGTTTTTAAAATTGGCAAGATAAACGGTAAAGGCATATTACGAACTCCTATGTATTAGTGCATTCATTGACGCCGTGTTAGCGTCGAGTGCTTTACTCATCGCGTTCAATGCTTGGTTGCTGTTCTCTGCCAGCTGGAAAATACGAGCATCGTTCTCGCGATCCTGATCCTGAAATTGTTTGCGTTCTTTTTGAGCGCTATCAAAAGAATATTTTATAAACCAGAAACTTGCTCCCGCTACAACCGTCGGGACTCCTATTGTTTGAAGTATTTCGATCCAATCTAAAATGTCCATTATTACTCCTTAATTAATGTGCTGTTATACGTCCAACATGGACTCGTAAATCTGTTAGAGTTTCTTCAATTTTTTCCATTTTTTCCCCGAAATCTTCTTCAGCTTCATGCAAGTGTTCCAATTTCAGTTTATTTTCCAGTGCCAAATTTTCAACATTCCCCAGAGTCGTGAATAGAAAAGTGACTCCGGCAACCAACCCCGCCATGACCAACGGCATAAATGTTTTGATCAGCTGGTGTTCCGTAACGGCCTGTATTTTATCTAAAGCCATTTATTCCTCGCATGGAATGTTCTTAAACATATCTACGCACTGCCAGTAAGGACGAACGTAGTCGCGGTTGTGCTTCCGTGTTCCTTTGTATGGTTTATCGTCAACATAAAAGCCGGTTTTAGTTTCGGGAACAGGCGAACAGCTGAAGCAAAGCAGAGTGAGCAATATTAATAATTTCACTCTGGTTTGGTAGGCCAATTTACACCTGTTAATTCTCCGTCTTTATTTAATTTTGGTGTATTATTTTGAGGAATATCTAATAGTTCTTGACGGTAATCAAGCAGACTTTGTGGAATAGCCTTGCCAGAGTGTAAATAATTTCTCATCGGAATATCAACATTCTCAATTAATAATCCATGTCGTTCTTTTCTCATTAAGTCATCTGCTGATAACATATTCCTCCATTATTGTTGAATTTCTTGGACTGTTATGTACCAATTTGTAAAATATAATACCCAAGTACTACTACCAGTTTTATCAACATAAAATTGATATGTGGGATTTGTTACTCCTAATGCTCCACTTAATACAGTAAACCCAGAATTATAAAATGCCCAATCATCTGTTTCTCTACCGAATTCAGGGTAAATTTTTACACCAGAAGTATCTTCCCCAATCCCCATGTTAGCGCCTGAACCTTGTAAATAAATATTTGCGTGATTACTTGCATCCGCAGCTGCATTCGTAGATAATTGACCACTTACTGAAATTAAACACTTATTTCCAATGGTAATGCCAGTACAATCAATTTTAGGATTAGTAACTTCAGTATCACCAGTTAATGTAAAGGTGTCATTAAGTGGGCCAACGCTAATTGTCTGAATCACTTGTCCAGGAGGATAAGTTGTCCGAGCATGTTTTGTACTTTTAATTTTTAAAAAAGCCATTATTTACCTTTCTATGCGTCGTTAATTACTTCGTAGGACATGAACAGATCAAGATCACTTGCCGCGCTTGCTCCGCCTTTTAAGATGTCAGCTTCCATGAGATATATCGGTTTGTCTATCACCACCAGTATATCGTCAGCTGGTACGTTGACTGTTTTCGCCAGATAGATTGCAGTTGCGAGGGATGTCCCTGTTACGCCTGTAACCGTTGTGCCAACGCCGTCAATATATAAGTTTAATTGAGCGTCATTAGTGCCGTCAACATTTGCACAAATTATCGAATTTACTTTAACAATTACGTCTGCACTCACCGTCAGCAATGTCGCTGTGAGTGTGTTCGATAAGTTCCAACTTGCGTTCCCGCCGTAAATCGAAGTGACGTTTACAATGTTAGGATTTGCCATGTTATTACCTTTCTAATTGATTTATTTAAGAACCGAAAACGATGCTCATGGCAATCATTTTCCCAGTGGACGAAATCGCAACCCATGCGCTCCCATCGTAAACCTTAATAAGTCCGTTTGTTGAGTCATACCAGAGTTTTCCTGTTACGGCCTGACTCGGTGCACTGCCACCTATATTTGAATTTTGCACCTGTAATAGCAAAGTGTTCAAATCAGCTCTAAAATTAGCCCCGGTGTCGTTTGCTAGCGCGTAATCATGTGTGTTGCTCATTATCCATTCCCCTTTGTTAAGTAGTTATAATTTCGTGTTACCGGTGAACCGCCTGAATCATAAAAAGCGATTCCAAAACCAGTTGTTGTTTGACTGCTAATCTGGAAATAATCACCGCTGGTCATATTAGTTGGCGTCACCGTCAGAGTCGGAACGCTGTGAAATGGTTCATCATAAGTGATTGACGTTGCAGTCTTGGAATATCCGCCAAGTATTTTACTCGTCATATCCACAAGCAGACTCAGCACTGTCACGCGGAACTGTTCCGACGCGTCATCATTGTCAAACTCCACTTTAAGCTGAAGACCCCGCGCCCTTACGTCTGCAATTAAGAACTTCTTGTAATCCGTCCAAGTTGCCGATCCGCTTGCTGGATCATCTTCGGTCGTGCGGATATACGTTGTTATTCCTGCAAGGTCTGCAATTTCATCAATAGACGCCAGTGAGTCAATTAAACCTTTCTGATCCATATAATTTGAAGTGTCAGAAACGCCGGACGTGAAGTTTTTCTTCGTATAAATACGCATCTTGAAAACCTGACCCATATCCTTTGCCGTTGCAATGTAACTTCCGCTTGTTGCGACTCCTCCCATTTCGTCGATCTTAATCCAACCGTCAATCTCTCCGGAAATGTCATCAATGTTTGTTGCACCTGCAAATTTAAGGACTTTCTGACCATCATTATCTGCAACAATTAAATTGCTCAGTGTTCCAGAGAATGCAGGGTGATAATTTATTGTTTCAATCGTGTTCGTCCAATAAACCGTTCCAAGTCCCGATTCAACAAAACTGACTGACTCTCCGCCGTCTGAGCCGATCCACTTTGCGACGTAGTTACCTTCCACAAGTGGCAACAAAACTGACGTTGTAGTCGATGCAACTTCTGCCAAAATTTCTGCTTCTTCCCATGAAGTTGAACCGACCTGAAGATTGCGGATTTGTATTTTTCCACCGGTCTGGATGTCTATGTCGTCCGGAGTGTCCCACGAAACTTGTGCCTGACCTTCCAAAATATTCACCTCAAACCCTGTGACAGCGGGCGCTTGAAGACCCACACCAGAAACAAGCTGATTTGAAAGAGTTGTCCAGTCAGAAATATTCCCGACTGCATTTTTTGAGCGTACCCGAAAATCAAATGTTCCTTTCTCGAAGTCATTTATAATGTGAGGACTTGAAGCCGTTGCTCCTGCATCGACCCATGTAGGTGAAGAAATAACAGTGCCGTCTTTGTCTTTTACTTTCCTGAACTGCACTTCATTTGAAACCGTGAACGTATCAGTTGAGTTTGTCCAATTTACAGTTACTTTAAGCCGTGTCCCTCCGGAAGCAATCGAGGTATAAATCGACTCCTCAACATTCAATGAAGTCGGTGCAGTAACGCTTGTAACGTCTGGCAAATTTGTATCTGACGCACCAGCTGGCGGAGCAACATAATCCCATGCATAAATTGCATCTGAATGTTCAACCGCCGATATTGAGCACGTTCCATCAAGGTTGAGTGAAATACTTCTGATACGGAACTCTTTTGCAGTCCATCCAGGCGTTGAATGCGTCAGTGTGACAACATCACCGACAATTAAGTCCATTGCTTCTGACGTTGATTTAAAGTTAACCTTGAGCGCGTCACGGCTTCTAAGGCACGCTTGTTTTGCAAGGTATCTCGCTTGGTTGTAATCAGTAACGCCATTTAAATTGATTGTTTTGCGTAACGGTATATTTTTATCAGCGGTTAAATAAGCAGTATATAAATCACCAGTGTCACCGTCGCCGTCTTCATCACGGTTTTTGTCTGGCCATGAAACTTCGTCCTTCTTCCAGTTTTTGCTTGTATTAACAAAAGTTGCAGTCACTTGATTTGTGCGCTCATTCTTATTATTAGCAATTATGTTTATCCCGCCTATTATGTGCTTTTCCTCAAATGCAAATTCGCCCGACCCTGTATAAGTGTCGTCAATCTTCATTGTGTACTTGCCGTCTATCCAGTGCAGACGACCGTTACAAGTTGAAAGAATATTTTTAATGTTTGCCAGCAAACTAGATCTTGAATCAAGAATGATGTTTGACTGATGACGTGTTATTGAATTATTCACCTGATCACAAATTGCTGCAGCTGTAGTGAACGATGTTGCATCAATTAAACTTGACGCCACTCCGCAACCATATCGAGTGTTAGTTAAATAATCGTATAACTGCCATGCTGGATTTTTGGCGCTTACTGACGACCCGCTACTATCGACCAACGCTTTACCTGTCATTTCAAATTCGACTTTAGGTAATCCACTCTCAAAAAAAGGCTCTTCTTCAAAATTTGTTGCATATGCACGTTTTTCTGCATCAAATACAAATGTTAAAATTTCGGTTGCAATGCCTTTGCATAAATGATTAGCCGTCCACCTTGAACCAAGTGTTATTCCCGAACCGCTTCCCAATCCTGTATCGTTTCCCGTAAAACTTGTCTGGTCAACATGACGGTCTTTTGCATCTGAGTCATAAAATTTGCTAGAAGCATAAGCCACGTTATCAACATATGTTGTCCATGCTTGCTGTTCACCTTCTGCGAGTGCATAGACGCGATAAAGTAAATTATTATCTGAAGAAACTTCCTGATATATTAATATTCCTCCAATTCGCCTAGTGCCATATATAATCGGCAAGCCAATGTCTGTTCCTTGTCTTGGCTCAAGCCATCTTCCGACGTCTTGGTTGATTGACTGTTCTGGTGTTTCATTTGTAACTAAGGTAGAGGCAGTTGATGTTAATTGATGAGTAATGCCAGAATTAGTCTGACCTCCACCAGTTACTTGATTCACTACACTTTCAGCACCTCCAAGAATATCCCCCGCTGTCCCACCAGGATTTGTTATTCCTGTTACATCAGAAAATACGCTCATTGTTCAAATAAATGTGATACGTCTTGGTGTACATAAGTTCCTGGCGATACATCTGCATCTGGATGACCTGAGTGCCAGTTTGCAATTTCTTCTTCTGAAAATGTAACCACATTAACATTCCCCCAATATAACTTTTTGCCAGCTTGTGAAGTGAACTCAAATGCCTTGTCACCGTTGAAAAAATGTTGCTGTGAAGAATCATTCGTGCGTCGTCCTTCAAATCTCATAAAATCTGACCAGTGATTAGCAACGGCAAAAGTGATTACTGAATCGCCTTGAGTATCAGTTATTGACATTCCTTCAATATAGCCAGCATAAATCTGGAATGTTCCGCTTGTAACAACGGTGTCGTCCGTGTCCAGAATTGCGCGTTTAATTGTTACGCTCCGGTTCAAATGTCCGTTGTTTAAAACATCGCTTAAAATGGTTTGTGTAGCTGATGAAACGGTTATGTCTATTGATCCAATATTAATTGATGAACTCTCGCTAACTGCACCAATTCCACGAAGGAAACCATTTGGAACATAAGTGTCTGAGCCGTCAACGATATTCACTGCATAGTCGGTGTATTTGTAAGTAGTATTTAATTCGAGCTTAACCAAGTGCGCCATAGTGAACTTACCAGACTCAAGTTTACTTTTGACAGCTGATGATAAACCTCTAGGCATTACAAAACCTCCTCAAAATCGACGTCATAAGCAAATAAGCCGGTTGTGCCTGTAGCGAATTCCTGAACCCCGCCAGTAAGTGCAACCGTAAACGGTATATTTTCAGCAACTACGGCTTCGTCATTTGCCGGACTTGCAACCAGTGCCGGTTCAATCGCAAGCGTGGCTTGACCCGATCCGTTTGATTGTATGTCGGACGTAATCATGTAGACCTTATCGTTCCCTGCGAACTTAACGAAGTCGCCGGCCTTGAAAACAACGGTGTCATTATTCCATCCATCTGTAACAACCGTTCTTCCGGTCTGTGATGCACCATTTACCAGCGGTGTGCCGGTAGGTGTTCCAAGTCCTGATTTTATTACTGGCAAGGTCAGGCTGAATGATTCAAACCTTCCGCGCTGTGACATAACGAACGCATAAATTGGTTGGAACTGAGCGCGAGTCATTGGTGCAAATGAAGCAGTCATAGTCCAATATTGACCGCCTATCTGACGCGCCTGACGCCTTCCGGAAATAGTACGCGAAACAAATGTCGGCTGGACACTCTGGACATTCAGTGAATTAAATGCTGGTGAAGTTGGGAAAGTTCCACTCATACAAGCGCCCTTCTACCTTGCTGGTGCATTGCTTTGTTTATCATTGAAACGATCAAACCGCGCCTTGCAATCAATAGCTGATCGAACCCTTGAGCGTCATTTGTCTGGATATTGAAAGTCACGTTAGTTCCACCCATTGCATTGTTAGGCGTGATCGATCCTGTTTGTCCAGGAGTAAATATTTCTGCACCACTCTCACCTACCAAGAACGGCTTGCCTTTCGTTACTGTACCCCCCATTTCCCTTGCTGGCGGTTCCATGTTTTTAATTTGATAAGCGCGTGCAGCTGCGAATGCATACGACGCTGTTGCAGCTGCATAAGACCACGGCGGGGGTAGTGATGCTAATGCCTTCGTTGCTGCTAATTGTGCATTTACCATTGCCTCAGTAAACGCAAGCGCCCGCATTGCATCAAACCCCATCACGCCCTGTTCGTAAAGGATGTCTCCGGTTGCCTTTGCGACTGAAATGGTTTGTTGAAGCCCTTGACGCCTTAATTGCTCCTTTTGTTCAGCATCACGTTTTGCTTGTTCCCTGTTCCTTTTTGCGTTTGCATCTAATAAAGCCTGTTTCCTTTCTTCAGCTTCAATTTCTTGCTGTACTTGTAATTTTTTCTTTTCCCTTTCTAAACCTTCCAACCGAAGATTTTCTATTCTTTGTGCTTCCTTTTTTTGAAAATCTTCTGAATATTCTTCCTCCAACAAATCAATAGTTTCCTGATGTTCTTTATTCATCATTTGTTGAGCACCTAATACTTTTGTTGCACCCATAAACCGCATTTGTGATGCAGTCTTTTGAACCATTTTTTGTTCAGTTAGTGCTTTTGTGATTCCTTCTTCATTCTTTTTTTCTTCAATTTGTAATTTCTTTTGTGCTTCCTGGCGTTGTTCAACTTGCTTATGTAAAGAAATTTGGACTTCAATCGCGTGTTGCTCCTTCATCAATTCTTGGAGTTTTTCCTTTTGAAGTAATAAATCTTGTTTTGTAAGTCCAAATAAATCACCTTCTGCACTTTCAAGTTTCCGAATATTATTTGCAGTTTTTGATATTGCGATATCTAGCTGGTCATATTCGTCACGAAGTCTTTTCAGGCTCATTGTTTTCGCAGGATCAAGACCCATTAAACGCTGTATTGCGTCGGTGACTTCTAAAATTGCTGGTGAAACATTGGACAATAACCGCGTTGCCATTGCACCAAATGTCGTGTTTAGAACATTCATTGCGTCGTTTGCTTCTTCGGCATCACGGATAAATTTTTCATTAATAATTCCACCAGTTGAAACAAGCTGACTTCGTAACTTTGCAAGTCCCTGCGAACCATCTGAAAGCATATTGACCATGACATGACCGGAGCGTCCAAACAGCGCCATCGCTGATGACATCTTCCGTGCCGGATCATTCATATTCCGGAAGGCGTCTGCAACTTCATTCAGGACTTGTTCATGACTTTTGAAATTACCGGTTTCGTCACGAATTGATATGCCTAAAATATCAAGTTCACGCCTTGCTAAGCCGATTCCCACTTGTGCTTCGCCAAGTTGCTTCGCAAACTTGATGAGGTTATTATCCATCGTCTGAATAGTCTCACCGGATTGCTCACCAGCAAACCTGAACGTCTGAAGTGCGGTCGTGGAAATTTGTAGCTTCGTTGCCATCTTGCCGATGGTGTCCGCCATTTTTAATTGCTGATTTGCAAAATTGATAAATGCACGCGCCCCCATAACGCCGGCTAACGCACCAAATGCAACCTTGAGTTTTCCAACCCCTTTTTGCATTTTTGCGACGTTACCGTTTACGCTTTTGAACGCGGTTGCGGTCTTATCGGTTGCCGTGATCTTAATGTTGGTTGATGGACTCGCCATTATTTCATTCGTTCATTTTTGAGGTCGAAATATGCAGACCACAATTTAATTTCAAGTGTTGATAATTCCATTATTTCGTCCAGAGATTTATGCAGGATTTCACAAAGCTGAAATAAAAAATAAATGTCATAATCGTCACTTAAGTTTTTTTTAGAGTCTCATGGTCGTCGGACTCATTCCCCATTTGCGTAACAATTCCAGACACAACATCCGGATCAACTTCGTGCATAAGCGTCGCCATGTGTCCTTCCTGAAAAAGCGCTTTTCCATCTTTATCAAGTGCGCGGATCACCAAAGTCATGCACAAGGCTTCTGAGGATTTACCATCGCTCACCAGTTTAAAAATCTTCTCTTGAGCCTTGAAATTAATCAGTGGCTTGAAATAAATTTTAAACGGTTTGCCTTCTTCCCCCCACTCCGGAACATCCAAATGAAGTAACTCTCCATTCAGACGTTTCCGGAAATGGTTCGATGCTTTTTCTATTGCACTAGGTTCAATATTTTCCATATTTCACCTTATGCTACGACGGTCAAGGCTCCTGTACCTTGCACGGTCACCGAACTATTCACCATGTCGCCCAGCGCACCGCTTTGGCTCGTAGCCGTAACAATGCCTGTTCCTGCGAAGGACTCAGTTTGCGAAGATGTATTTGGAAAAATCTTAATATCGACGGTCTCACCAATAACCAAGTCTGCTTGAACCGCATTGCTCAAGTCATAAAGTACCTCACAGCTGGCAGTCCATGATTTAATACCAGTTGTGAAAGTCTTGGAAGTATCACCCATAACTGTAGTCTCGATGCTATCTGTAGCTTCTTCTATTGACCCATTTACATTCGTCTGGACTCGCTATTTTCCAGACCGTGCGCTAGGCACTGCTACCGGTTCAACCCGATAGATTAGACCATATCACAACCCTTTCGGGTTTCCTCCGCTTCCACTCGCTTGAGTGTACTCTCTTTCGAGATGGTCGTTGAACGTTCCCTTTCGGGCTTCGCTTCTGATTGGCAGTTCTTGCTTTTCCAGAAATTCAAAGGATTTTTCGATATACATTTCTGTATAAAGTCGCAGTTAGTTTACGATTTTAAGTTGTTAGTTGAAGCAAGCGTTCCACCAGTGGTGATAGCTTGAAAAACTCCATCTTGGCCTTTATATGTTGCCATGTTAACTCCTTGTTATTATTAATTAAATTGCTGATTCTGGATTATTATCCAAATTACGATACTCGACAATATAGTTGAGCATCACCGTACCGATCGGCTTAGCGCCGTCAGAATTGAACTCAATAGTTGTAGAAGATAAAAAACTATTGTTGGCTAAATTGTTAATGCTTACATCACCCGCCAACGCAACTTCGACTTCTTTCGATATATCATCCAACGTGTCATCCGGAGTCGTAGCCCCGACAACACCCTGAACGATAACATTTAAGAAACGAGTCATTGGTCTTGGCGACGCGATTTCAGTCACCTCCGATTCTTCGCTAGTTGTGTAAACCAAAAGACAAGGAAGCGAACCATCCTCAACCGGATATACTCGGCTTTGAAAAACATTGCTTCCAGTTGTTGAAAGACCAGTAACAAGCGTTCCGATTCTCTCGCGTATAGATTGACGTAAATGTGCCATCCTAAATACGTAGCCTGAGTTGCGTTAAACCTTCGTTATCAGGACTCACCTCAACTATAGAATACGTTGTTCCTGATATTGCCAAAGTGTCACCATGAGCCACATTGGAAACGTCAGAAGTCCTAACCACTGCAACCGGCTGAGAAGACTGAACAGTAGTCTCGCCAGCTGATTCCTCGAAATATTCGCGTTTCAGCATAGCCGTGATTGTACTGGCGCTGGATGCGCTTGTGTCAGTGAAGGTTGAGGACACGCCCCAATCTTCGAGTAACTCCAAGCGCATAGCATCATCTTCGACTGCCATGTTACTTCTTACGTTTTGTAGGCGCTTCCACGTTTGAAGACGCTAGTCCGACTGAACGGTTTGTGTCTTCGGGAGTGGCTTTGCCTGTTTCAATTAAACGCGATGCTTCCCCTGAGTCCATGAGAACGGTTGTTCCCTTCTCAAAAGATCGACCCTCAAAGTCAACATTTTCTAAGATTTTAATTTTCATGACTTTGCCTTTTTATTAGGTTTTTTATCTTGGGAAGAACCGCCGGTATGTTTGACGGCTTTTCCCATTGCAATAAGATCGTTAGCAATATGATCTTCGACATCGATAGACGCCCCCGCTTCCACGTGAGCGCCTTTAATACCGCAAGATTGCTTAATCTTGATCTTCATATTACGTTGTGTAATCCAAGCAAGCTGCAAAACTGGCAGCGTGACGAACTGCGAGATCGATTTCGGAAAATACGATTATCTGAACAGTCCCATCCGTAGAACTTGAATATGGATCGACAAGGATGTCGGGACTTGCGTTCCACGAAGCGAGGATCAGCTGTGACCAGTCACCATACACCATTGCAGAACAAGACCCTGAAGTTGAACCCTTAGTCAAGTCACTTGGAACGTCAGTTGTGAAACGAATTGGATAGCCATAAAGATTGTCCCACGGTGCATTCAGTATCATTACTGAATCAGTGGAAGAAACCCTTGCAGTATTAGCCAGTTTAGATTTCACTTTAGGATTAGTTACAAATCCGCAAGTTGCCTCATTAAGATTGGCGTTATCCACTTCAACTTCTTTCACAAGACCGGTTACGGAAGCCCATGTAGGCGCTCCGCCATTTGTTCCGATTGCGATTGAACCAATTCCAGACGTTTTAGTTACGCCAGTTGGCTCATTAGAAGCATCACCCTCTATTGCAACGTCCTGTATCTTGGAAGCGATAGCATTCACAAGGTCATCACGAACGATTTGTTCAATTGATGGGTCTGACTCGAGTAATAGCAATCTGCTGACCGAACTCCGTGCGCCAAGAGTTTTTGCGGAGAGACTTAATTGTGCAGTTGTTGCAGTCTGATCCGCTACCGCTCCGGACTCTGCCACAAAAGCTGCAGCTGCACCGGCGGAGACTTTCGGTATGGTTACCTTAGTGGTCAGGCCACTCATAGTCCGCATTCCGAGATCTGCGAGAACCATCTTCGCGCGTAATGCACCGATCCACTCTGAACCAAGTTGTGCAGTTGGTGCGAAATAACCTCCGGACGCATCTGTACCGACTGTCAATTCACGCTTTGCCGTGTACATATCACCGCGCCACGCATAGTCAGGAACGTAAAAGCCTTGTGGTTGTCTTCCGGACTTGTGAGCCATTTCCTGAGACATTTCTGCTTCAAATCCTGCACCAGCCCAGTCACCGCGTGAAGCTGCATTTAACGCCCTCAAGAATGAATAGCGTTGTGCTTCTTTCGGCTTGATGTCCACTGGATCATCGACTGAGGATAAAGGTTTGCTCTCAATTTTGTTGAGCATCTTTTCGCGGAAGTCAAAAAGAGTTGTTCCGTTGTGAACACACTCATCTGCGAAGTCTCGCAAGTTATGTCTGACTCCGAGTGCTTGCATCTCCTTAATTTCTTTAGAACGCTCCGCAAGTGTTTCCTGTTTGATTTTGTCGGCATCAACGCTTGGCGTTTCTTCGACAATTTTTGCTGTTTCTTCCATTTTATTTTCCTTAATAGTTGGTTTTGGTATTTCAGCGCGACCCACACCGATATTTGAACGGTCTGCCGGTATGGAAACTAAACTGACTTCCATTGGCATCCATTGCGCCCGATATACGTCATAGCCGTCGCGTTGTTCATCCTGCTTTTCTAAGTTAGTTACAGAATATCCAACGCTGATATTTGTCCGGATTTTGTCATTGACATCTTGCAAAATCTCTGACGCAAGTTCACTTCTTCCAAAACGAACAACCGATCGGGACTTCCGATCTGTTTCGCCGTCAATTCGTGCAGACTCAATAACTCCAATCTGGACTTCTGGATCATGATTTAAAAGTAAAGGCGCACGACCAGACTGAAAAAATTCCAAGTCTACGTCCTCGCTTTTATGTGATAATACTTCCCACCCGAAAGACCGCAAAACTGGCTCTTCCGATGCGAAGGATAAAGAGACACGTCTTCCTTCATCTTCCTCGCCTTCGGCTCTTTCAAATTCAAGCGCGAAAGTTCGGGTTTCTAAATCTTCAAATTTTTTGCGTTCTTCATTCGTCATCGTTTCCATCGTTTACCTCCGGTTGTGCTGGTTGTTTTGCTCCCAACGGTTGAATGTTAATTTTAAGGCCGAATCGCTCTGCCATTTCCAAGTCACTTTGTAATGTCGAAAATACTTCTTCTACGTCACGTCCGCTTACTGCTTGAGCAACGTCTGTGAACGTTAAAAAGCCGTTCTGTAGGGCGTTAATGTTTGCCTGAACCTCACGTTGCGGATCAACCCATTGATAACCTCTAGGGCGGAATAAAGCATTATTTGCGAACTTATTATATCTCTCCATCGGGAACGGAATTGCTCCTGCAGTCATGCCAAGATTTAACCACTCGCGAAATACTGGAAGCGCAAAATGGTCTATCAAAAATTGTTGATGCATTCTGTAATTATCACGGCTTTCAATAGTGCCTGAACGGATCGACGAATAAGACACGCTTTCAAGGTTTGAAGATAGCGTCACATAATCTAATCCAAGACCGGTTGCGATGGATCGAAGTATTGATTTATGGAACTCTCCATAACCTGAATTCGGGTGATCTGTATCAATGCCTTTCATTGTTGTTCCAGCTGGAAGTTGCATGATCGACCCTGCTTCCGCTAACATAACCGGTGCTTCTTCTTCAAATGAATCGCCAGCATATCCAGTACCGTCCTGAGTTTCTAAGACCAGCGGTTTTGATGCACTTAATCTTGATGCGACCAACTCAGCTTCGGCATAACCATTCAGCATGTGTATCTTGTCCATCACCGAATGAAAGGCTGAAACTCCGCGAGTTTGTTGCGCCCTATCCGGTCGATAAATGTGCAACAAGTCCGATGCTGGAACACGAACCCTGCCAGCTGTTTTCCCGATGTCATCGTAAGGATGAGCGCCGTCGAATAAGTGATAAGCAATCGGTCTGTTCATGGTATTCAACTCGACCCCCATGACAATGCGGTTGCCGTTCTTCAAGGTTGTGTTATACTCTTCGTCCAGGTAATCCGGCTCAAGAAATTGCAGGGAATAACCAAACTTATTGTCAGCATTTCTAACGTGCTTGACTAATACCTCGCCGTCACGGATAAGTCCCTCAATGACCAGCTGTTGACAGTCGATAAATGAGTGACGCTGTGATACTTCGCAAATTCCTTTCTGGCAAAATTCCTTCCATAGACTTTCGACAATGTCATTTCCAGAAATATCCAGCGCCCCTTTCGGATTTGTACTAGTTGGTAAATTCCTTGCCCGAACCTGAAGACGAAGACCCTTGTCGCCAACAACTTGCGTCCGATATATCTGCAAAGCCTTAGTTGCAATAGGTTCGTTTCTGGTGAGTTGCCTGACGCGATCCCTCATCTTCCGGAGTGCCGGCCTTATTTCTTTATCTGCACTTGTGGAACTACCAAGAAAGTTAGCAAATAACCTTGATGAAGATGCGCCGGTGTAATTTCTACGGTAGGGAATGCGCCGACGCTGTTCGGCCTTGCCCCACGTTGTCGGGTTATACCATGCCATATTTAAAACCTCACAAGAATATTTTGACCGGTACGTCTTCCGGATTTAGCGCGATCAACCATTCTTTCGCGATCATACTTTGCACGATAAAAGTTGAGTTGTGCGCTAACTTCTTCCATAGAACGTAATGTGTTTGATCTATCTGATACTGAATATGCAGTTGTTAATTTTTGTGCTAGTTCTTCCAAAGTTGCTTCAAGATAATCGACCATCTTCGCTGAGTGACTCCGCTGATCAGCGCTTGATGTTGCTAAATTATCTTTTAACTCGAATTTTCCAGAGTCTAAGGCTATGCGCTCGGAGTCCGAACTTCGAGTGATATACATGTTCCAAGCATATACGCCAACCGTTCGGGAAGAAGTTGTAGAGCTGGCTACTTCGACTATGTAGTCCGTGCCGGACTCCGAAGCTGTAATAGAGAATGTTGTTGAACCAGTACCAAGCAAACGTGCGTTATAACTCAGTGCGTAGGAACTTGGTGCATAGTCAGACCCGATGTCGGTACGCTTCCAAAGCCATCGGTCGCCTATGACCAAAATTTCAGGCTCAGTTGTTGGATAGTTGGTCGAATCAAATAAATCTGCCATAAATTACCATTGTGTTATGAAATTTCTTTGAAACTTTCGTTGTTTGTGCTCCGGCGTTTTCTCGCGTACTGTATCTAATCTTTTTTGTATCATGTTAAAATTTGCATTTAAACTCCGGAAACAAGCCAAGTTATAAACCATTAAATCAAGTGCTTCGTTTCGTGGACGCAAACGCTTAAATTCCATCTTTGGAATTCCCTTCACATAACGCTTTACAAGTTTCTCCGCCGTCAGCTGCAGGAAGAATTCTTCATCGAGAAAATCCGGAAAGTGAATATATCCTGAAGCGTTGTCATCTTCTATTTTAAGCCTTGCCAGTATTTGAGTTTTGAGAGTATCAACACCGATTGGAAAGACGTTGCACTTTGCTGAATTATTAGAAGATGGACGTCCCACCTCCGCCCTCGCTATCCCGCCAACGCCCTTGATTGCTCTAATTCCTGATGATCCATTCCTTAAACAAAAATTGTAAACTGCACCGGTTTCGTACCCGCTGTCAATAAACGTCCTGGCAATTCTTAAATCTTTACCCGATGGGTGCGGGAAACTTTGTCGCAAATATTCTTCCAGATCATCCCACAACGATTGATTAGTGGGACTACCGTAGAATATCTCCATTGAAACAATAAACGTCTGGTCTTTGCTATAACCGCAGACCAAAGTTTCCAGCCTATCTGCTTGAACGTCCACACTCGCGCATAAAACACCGATGGAAGCGTCGGGGATTGTTTCAGGATAAGTCCGCGCACGAACCATAATCTCATGAGTTTGAATTTCGTCGCCTTCCACGTCTTCCCAACTTTCCGCAAGCACTGTATTAACGAAAACTCTGAGCGCACTTTGTCCAGCGTTCTTCGACTGAAGAAACAAAGAAGCAAATTCATGAAGGTCAGAAAATGGGCTATAAAGACCGTTGAGGTGAAAACCAGCAATTCCATTAAACGGTGCAGTCGCGACCCATTCGCCTTTTCCGATTGCTTGCTTTCTTTGTACGTCTGACCAGCTGGCATCACAAAATTTGCAGTGATATAATGCAGTTTCCGGTTTATCTTTCTCCCAACGAACTTGCGACCAGTTTAAAGTTTGTGGCTCTCCGCAATCATGACATTTGACGTTGTAATATCTCTGGTCACTATCTTCAAACGCTGATTCGATCCTTGACTCGCCCTTGATTGTTGGAGTCGAAAACATTGCAATTTTACGGTTGAAGAAATTTTGCGTTCTCCGCATTGCAAGCATTACTGGATCACCTTCAGTTCCTGCACTTTCAGGATAGCGATCAATTTCATCCATCAATAAAAGTCTGATGCTTCGACTAGCTAAAGAAACAGGACTGTTACTACCAGCGATGGATATTCGTGCGCCGTTCTTAAATGTCTTAAACAAAATCGTGTTATCACCATCACGCATTTTCGGATCGCCAATCAAAGAACGAAATGCTGGCGTTCCTGCAATCATTGGCGCGAGTCTGTCAACCGACCACGCTCTAGCCATTTCTAAAGTCGGCTGAAGAACTAACGCCGGACAAGGATCGTGATGCGTAAAATATCCGCAAATGTTATTTAGTATCTCAGTCTTGCCAACTTGGCTCGCCGTCATGCAGACAATCCGTTCAACCTTCGGATCGCTGAATGTGTCCATTATTCCTTTCTGAAACTGAGCGCGTTCTGTTTTCCATCTTCCTGCAAACGGTGATGACTCACGCGTCAGCATTCGCTCAGAGTCAGCCCACTGCGACACCGTCAACTTCGGCGGAAGCTTCGTCAGTATCTTGATCAAATCCTCCCCTAATGAGGGTTGACCGGAGATCGACAAGCGTTTCGCGGATTGCTCCTTCAATAATTTCTTTGACAACATTTGCGTTCGTTTCTACCGCCACTATTCCGGCAATCGTGTTTGGTATCGTTAAAAGACTTGCTTTCGTGCTATGG
>VTLG01014998.1_pt1 | contig 18825 bp, 20 predicted proteins | sample 4694571 | NCBI WGS metagenome assembly VTLG01 (sample SAMN12604809, study PRJNA352737) | marine metagenome | biome: ENVO:00000447; feature: ENVO:00000209|ENVO:00000569|ENVO:01000036; material: ENVO:00002151; isolation source: viral sequences binned using virsorter ...
AGTGCAATTTTGATCGTCCATATTTAAAACCTTCATCAAAAATTTTAAGTTGTTCTTGAGTAAAACGTTCTTTTTTAGGATATAGTTTACTAGACACAAATTTAAATAGTTTTATTTCCCAATCTTTAGTTCTATCATCGTTACCCATTGTGAATCCAATAACAAATGCTTCGTCATCATTGGCTTGTCCTTTGTCAAGAATAATATGAACATAATCATGGTCATTTAAAGCTGACGCACCGTGTAAATGTATAGGTGATTTAGGATTTTCCATAAGCCAAATTAGCCACGGAACTTCGCTTTTATTTTTAGTTGTTTCTTTTGCTAGAAATTTGTCTAATGCTTCTTGTAAAATCATGTTAACCGTATAAGTTTGCAAATATAGGCATTGGAGCAGTCCACTCGGAAGTTCTGTCAGTCCATCTTTCAAATATTTTAGGGTCAAAATCCGCTAATACTTTCATCATACGTGTCATTAATAAACAAGCACTAACAAGGTCATCGTGCTGTCCGGGTTTTGCTTTATAACTCATACCTGTTGCAACAAAGTCTTTTAACTCAGATATTAATAATTGTGAACAAAGTTTCATTTTGCCACTTTCTACAAGTTCTTTAAATTTAGTACAAGCATCTATTTTAAATTTAGCAGTAGTGTTAAATCCTCTTCTAAATTTTCTTCTGTGTCCTTTTCTTATAGGTTCTGATAAAAACATACCCATAATGTTTTCTTCACCTATGTCCATAACTCTCATAAGTGCGGCTTCACCTATTGTATTATTTTCCATAGAATAAAAAATTTGTGGAGATGCAGTTGCATCTTTTTCCATTATAGCATCGTGAATATACTTGTTAATTCCTTGTAATATTCTAATTTGTTGGTTCATTGGTGTTGTATTATGTTGCCATTCTGCTACTTGATCAAATGTTGGTAGTTCAAACACTTGTATTGCGGCAAAATCACCACCTGTTCCCATGCTAGGATCCAGTGATACCATGTAAGTCATTCCAGGAGTAGGTCTTTTAAACCAACGTACTTGTCCTGTTTTTTCTATTGGCGCTGTACTTTCCATTTCTGCTAATGCTATAGAGTTAATTAATGTTTCATCAAAAATTAAGAATTCACATTCGTGTTCCCGTCTAAATCTTTCTTCGCCAATTCTTGCTTTTTCAGTTTCTGCCCATTCTTCGTCTCGTTCAGGATGTTCAGACCAGTGTGCTTTCATAGCGTAGAAACCATTAGTTCCTACAATTTTATCATTGCCGTATTCATCAAATTTTTTATTTGCTTCTTTCCAAATTAACGCAAATTGATCTTCATCAGAGTTTGGAGTTGATGTAATCATACATTTACCTCCAGTTGACAATGTTGGAGATAGTGAAGTCCAAAACTCTCTTGCTTTTTCTGGTGGTTGCACGAATGCAAACTCATCACAATATATCATTGTTAAGGACAAACCCCGTCCAGTGTTTTCAGTTGTAGTAGTTGCCATTATTTTGGAACCATTATCAAATTCAATTGAGTTTCTATTGTATTGTGTTACACCTGCTTTAATCCATGCTGGTAACATTTCATAAGCATAACGCACCCTAGACATAATGTCTGATGCACCTGCGTATTTGTGTGCCGCAATTAGTATTTGTGAATCTGGATGAAACATAGCATACCAAATAATATATCCTGATGCACAGGTTGTTTTTCCTGTTTGACGTGGTAGCATTGACACTGAAAATCTGTGTGAATTGTATGCTTCAATTAATCTTTTTTGATAAGGATAAGGATGAAATGCCATTTCACCTTTAGTTGGATGTTGTATTCTCATAAATGTTTCCATGAAAAACAACGGTCCTGTTTTAGGATCCATACACTTCTCAAGTTGTTCGACCTGAGTTTTATTGTATTTGTGTTTTCTGTGAGCTTTTTTAATTTGCTCAGAATCTAATGATACATACGCCATAGTAACACTATTTAATACTATTAATATGTTAAGAAAACTAACTGTTTATGTCTGTATTTGCTAGATTAACTGCACAAGGTCCTTTTGCCGCTATATCAACATCAAATGTTATCTTTTGACCTTCTTTTAGGCCGTTCATACCAGCGTTTCTAACTGCTGAAATGTGAACAAATACATCTTTTTCTTTGTCGTCTCTAGCGATAAAACCAAAACCTTTAGTTTCGTTAAACCATTTAACTTTACCGTTTACACTCATATTTTTTGATTGTTTTTATTTTTTATCAGAAATTGCTTTTTTCATCGGCTCTTTTTTATTGCCGTCTTTATCCATATCTAAAAAGTCTGGTTTTGCCGCTTCTTGATATGCTTTTTTGAAACCTTCGTATTGATTTCTTAATGAATTTGCTAAATCTTCTTCAGTAACTGTATCTTCTTTTACTGCTAATGGATTGTCACCTGGATATTCTTTTCTGACTTGTTGTTTTTGTTTGTTTAAACCACCCGAATGAACATTAACTAGTGTGTCAACATCTGAAGTTTTTGGTAAATCTCTTTCTGCTTCTTTTTCAGAATTTGCAAAATTTTCTTCTGCTTTTTCTTCATCTGGTGCAGTAATTAGGTCTCTCATTTTACCCATGTCTTCTGATCCTATTGCATCGTCACCGCACACTGGACAATCACTATGGTCATGTCCTTCATCGCCGTGTTCTGGATTTGCTTCTGCATCTGCACTTGGCTCAGCACCAATCATAGCATCATCAACAGGTTTAACACCTGCTAATTTTAATATTTGCATCATTACACCTGCTTCTTCTGGAGAATCAGTTGAAATCTGTATTGCTTCTTTAACTGGTTTTTTGCTTTCGTTTACTGGTTTTTTATCTTCTGTTTTCATTGTAGTTGTATTTAGTTCTTTTGACTCCGCGTCTATGTCTCCCATGGACGTGTTCATCATAATATCCTCTCCTACTTGATCTAGTGCTGTATGTGCTGAAGTTTTAGCATCATCCTCTATATCTAGTTCCATAACCATATCTCTTAATGCTTCAAGAGTTTGCATAGCTTTTTGCTTATCTTCGTGCGGTCCTTCTTCTATTGGTTCTTCTGTTACTTCAGGTTCAACACTTGCCATTTCTGGTTCTACTTCATCTATTGCTTGACCGTTGTCGTCAAATTTATCAGCAACCATTCGCATAGCTGTTTCAATTTCGTATGATTTTGGGAAAGGTGCTTTTTCAGCTTCTGCTTTCATTGCTTGTAAAACTTGTGCTTTTGGCTGTACTAAATTGCCATCTTCATCAACAAATTCACCAACTACTTCTTGTGCACCAATATGTATATCTTTCATTCTGCCTTCGTCTGCTTTTAGGTCTTCTAAACTCATTGGAGTGTCTTTAGTTGACGGAGTATAATGTTTAATATCTCCTGTTCCTTTTTTAGCTGTGGCATCTTGGTGTGTTTTGTCTTTTTCCGCTTTGTACATTTGTGAATACTTGCTGTGATCGTCACCTGAAAGTTTGTAAATGTCTACGCCTTTAGACGCTAAAAAATCTTTGTAACTTCCAACATGATATTCTTGAATTTTATCTTCGTATTCTTTAACTGGAGTTTCACTTTCTACAGCATTTTCTTTTACTTCTTTTGGATTAGTTTTTTCAACACTTTCTACAGCATCTTTAACTAGTTCAGGTTTAGTCTCTGCAATTTCTTGTAATTTTTTTAGTACGTCTATCATTTCCATAATTTATTCTCCGCAAGTACAATTTTCACAAGTACAATTTTCACACTGACAATTTGGATTATTACAAGGCATAATTATTTCCTCTTTGGATCCGGGTGTGGATTAGTAGGTTTTGTAAAAGGTGAATCTGCTGGAGCGTCATCTTTAGTTGTTACGCCTTTAATATCTTCAGCGGCTTTACCACCATCTATTTTATGTGGTTCTGCTTCTCTGTTTTTTAATAATTCTTTTAACAAACTCATGTTTGCTTTTGTAGAATGGAAATCTTCTGCATTTACTTTAGGTGCATCTGACATTTCAATATCTTGTAATTTGTTTTTGTATTCTGATTTACCTGCAACTGCCATTTGCTCTTGATATTCTTCTGTTGGTTCACCTGGCTTTCTTACAACAATCATTGCTGGAGAAATATTCATATAATCTGCTAGGTATTCTTGCATTTCTCTAACTGCTGTTGGATAGTTTGTTGTTACGTCAAAAATTGTTACAGATTCATTACTTAAAGCTGGAAAATCTAAAGGTACACTTTGTATTGGAGTTTTCTTTCCTGCGGACATTTTAGCAACTTCAAATTTTTGAAGACAAGTTTCCATACGTGTTCCAAAATCATCACTAATTTGGCCTGCTACCTTAATTTTGTAGTCATATGATTTAGCCGCTTCAGTAAGATATTTTGTAAATGTGCTCATATTAGAAGTATTTAGTCTTTTTTGCTGTCTTCAGTGTTGTCTTTTTTAAGTAGTTTCTTCATCAATTCGTTACGATCAGATATAACAAACCCTTCGCTCTCTTCAACAGGACCAGTATCATCGCCGCCTGTTTTGTCTATTTTAAGCTTCTTAAGTTGTAACTCAACCATTTTAAGTTTTTTATCTATTTTAGAACCTTTAGCATCTATGGCATTACGCAACATAGTACTTGCAACTTCAAATATACGTCCTGAATAACGTGAGTCAACGTTCATACCTAAGTCCATTAAAGTTTTGTATGACTCTTCAGCTTCAATAGCCAGTTTATCTAACTCTAAATCTGATAGCTCTCCTAGTCCTTTTACTTGGGGTAATGATGCCGCAATTTTATCAAATTCAGCATATGTTTTTTCTAAATTTTTTGCAGTTTTAGGATCAACATTTTTTTGAACACCGTTTGTTTGTGTAGATTGTTTTTCTTTTAAATCTACCTCTTTAAATGCTTCTTTAACATTTGGTAAATTTAAAATTTCTTCTAACTTTTTACTCATTTTAATTATTTACGTGTGCCTTGATGGAATAATTGTTCTTCTGATACCACTCTAAATCTAATTTTATTTTGTTTGGCATAAGCATTTGCGGCTTCCCATTTGGCCATATTAATTACTACTTGTTTCTTTTTTGCATGGCTTTTTCCGGCATCCGTAAGATTAGTTTGTGATTTTGGTTTTACTTCAATTAATTCTGCGTGTTTACGTCCATTTTTGTCGTTATAAACAACAAAAAAATCTGGAACATAAATTGTGTATTTTCCTGTAAGTGGATGTCTATAAGGCACCTTTATTGATTCACTTGCCCATTTATATACGTTAGGATGTTCATCACATAATCTCATAAATGTTTGTTCCCAACCTGAACGGTATGTAGGAGTTTTTAATCCAACATATTTTTCTGGATATTTTAAAATATATCTTCCTTTTTGAAATTTATTCATTAGTCTAGAATGTTTCTAGACACAGTATCCTTTGTTGTGAGAGTTTGTCTCAGTCCTAACCTGCTGGATTTGTATCTACTAGCATTTAATACAATTGTTATTAATTCAGAAAGTTGTGCCGGGGAAGCATATGTAATTTTGTCAAGTATAAATTGTGGAGAAACGGAATCAATCTTTGCTTGAGATAAAATAACATAAGCAGTTGTTTCGGCCGAGATTCTTGAAAAACCTCTTTTAACAAAAAAAGCAATTGCGGCATCATATTCACCAACATTAAATTGAAAATTTTCTTCATAATTTCCAGTCTTTAATTTAGTAAGCGTTTCTTCTAAATCTGTTTTTCCTTTTGGTGGTAAGTTTGTATAAAATTCTGCCATTATAGTGTTGCCTTCTCTGCTGTTATAGATACATCTTGAGTTTGTCTATCTATTTTTATATATCCTTCTGTTACAAGTTTTCTAATATTTGTAACTGCTTTAGCTCGATATACTGTTTTTACATTATCACTTGAACCAGTATATTCAACATCTGATTCTGCAACTGTTAATCCTTTTCTAGATCCAATATCTTTGTAATATACTCCAGCGGCAATTTCATCTTTAATTGTATCATTTGTAGTTACTAATTTATATGACTCATCAGCTGTTAAAAAATTTATAAAATCCACATTGGGATTTGATATTACTGTATCAATTTGGCCTGTTTTATTATCTGATGTACCACGCGGTATAGCTAAAGTCGTTCCTATTACAGCGGCCGCGGCACCTACAGAAAAACTTGCCACAGGATTTGTAATTGCTCCTGCCTGTTTGCCAACGTCCAATACGCCTTCTTTTACAATTCCTTTTAATTCTTCTTTAACTTGTGATTTTTTTATTTTTTTAGCATTTCTATATGTGTTAGTTGCACCTAATATTGCTCCTAGATAATTTTTATTTCCTATATTTCTCATCACTGAACCAATGCCGTCAACAATACCCCCTGGTCCAAATATACTATTTGTTCCACCACCTAATATAGTCAATGGAGAAGGTTCGTGATCATAATATACTGTTGCAAAACCTAAAGGTTGAACACCTTTTTTAATTCCTCCTGATTTATAAGTTACTGTTTCATATAAAACTTGCATTGTATTTTGCATTATACCAGCACCATCTGCTACATCTACATTATCATGGTTAAAAGATCCTATTACAGGATTGTGTAATATCATTGATGTAAATCTTTGTTTGTGTAAAACATAAATTTCAATTGCTCGTAGAAAAGGATGTCCTCTTTTATTTGGTGTATCTAAACCAAATTTTGTAAAAGTTTTTTTTTCAGTATTAATATAATCATAAGCAGAATCTTTAAATTTTGCTTGTTGGTCAAGACTTACCATTGAAACGGAGTCAGCAACCATATATTCATAATATTTTTTCCAAAAAGCATTTACAGTATCAGACATATCATCATGAAATACAATATTAACAGCATCATATTGTATACGTGTTCCTACGTACATTTTTTTATTGTATTGAGTTTTTTCTTCTAAGTTTAAATTATAACGAGGAAGTTCACAAGACTTAACAAGCATATTAAGTGCTATTCGTTCGCTGTTGGTAAACTTGTCAAATGATATGTCGTCGTTTAAATAGAATACTGTATGAAATAGAAACTTCTGTTTTGGTGCTAACTTATAGTTGTCGTCTATGAATAAACGAGAAGCATGACGAAAGTCCTTCATTCCGGGAAGGCCGTCTTGGAATCCTTGTAAGTAGTCGTTAATCTTTGGCATACTGTTATTTATAGCCACAAAAAAAGCGCCTATAAAGACGCTTTTTGTGTATTATAATTGCTAACTTAAATTTGTATTATTGTCCACCACCAGTTGCTAGTGTACCAATTGTTCTTGATACTGCTGTACCAATTCCTGTACCTTGTGGTGTTTGTATACAGTTATCGTATCTTATTGAACAACTGATAGTTGCCGGATCTGATGTATTGTATGCTAATGTGTTATAATTAACGGTTTCTATGTAAGCACCATATAATTCAAATGTTTCTAATACATTTGGTGTAGATGATCCACCACCACCGTCAAGCATTTCAATTCTTGCTGTAAATTTGTAATCAATTCCAGATGCCGCTGATGCTTGTTCAAAGAAATCAAATTGTTTTTGAATTTGTTCACCAACTAGTTTAGTAACTGAGTTGTTAACGTCATCTCTCAATGTGATTGTGATTGGTTCCCAAGTATGTTTACCTGCCATATATACTTTTGAGTTGTATACATCTAATGTTATTTGATCAAATGATAAATTTGGTCTCATAACATCCATTACTTGTTTTGTTAATTCTGATCTAGGTGTTGATACTCCAAAATTTTCTAAGATTGCTCTAAAACGATATTGTAGTTTTGGCATCAATAAGCCTTGTGATGCTGAACTTTGGTCGTTTGCTAAAGGTACTGTAAATTTTGATAATGTTGATATTGCCATATGTTTTCTCTCCTATTTATCTAAAAATTAGTTCCCTAATTTTGCAATTTCTCCTGTGTTTTTAATTCTTAATGGTATGTAAATAAATTCAACTGATTTAACTGGTTCAACTGCTATATCTACATAAAGCTCGTTTCTATCTATTCTTGTAGGTGTGTTATTTGTATCGTCACATACTACCAAGTAATCATATAACGCTCTTTGGCCAACTAGTTCTAACATAAATGATTCAATTGCTTGTTTAATTTCATTTCTTGTTAATTCATCATTTGGTTCAAAAATAAACGGTTTAGCAATTGCATCTAATTGTGTTCTTAGATATATTGCTAATCTAGAAACGTTAATTCTATCTAATGCCGAAGCCGATGCTGTTTTTGTTAAATTACCAAAGTTTACAATTCCTGATCCTGAGAAGAAAGTAATTGGATTAACTTGAACGTCATACATAGAATCTCTAACTGATTCAGTTAAAGATATTGTTTGGAATTCACCTGTACTAGCATCAATGTAACCAACTGAAGTTGCGTTATCAACAACACCTCGTCTTGTACCAGCTGGTGCAAACCAAGGAAAAGCAACGTTATCGTTATTTGCTATTGTTCTTAACATCATATGTGATGGTGGAACAACAATTGATTTTCCACCATTGTCAGTTGTTAAACCTGATGGATAAAATACGCCTAAGTAATCACTTGAACTTACTAATCCGTCTTCACCGTTGTCTAGAGCCGCCGCTGTATTATTAGCCCAATTGCTAATTGCTGTTGCAGTACCAGCTAATCTTAAAGGTGAATCACCAATTACAAACGCTGTATTATTTCTGTCAGTGTTTAAGTTAATCATGTTACTAATAACTTCTGGATAACCAGGACAAGCAATTACGTTATATCCTCTTTGATCTTCTCTAATTGCTTGATTAGTATCAATCTCTGATTTTAATTGTTGTACAACAACTTTTCTTTGTGCTTTTCTTCCAAAACATCCAGAACCGTCTGCATTGTTACCTGATTTAGTAACCCATCTGTCTGGGTAGTAACCCGAAACTGATTCGTTACTGTTATATCTAATGTTACCTAATCCACTTGACCCTGAACCTGGATATTTTGCTGTTGTAATATGGTTGTTGTTGTATTCTTTTATATTGTATCCAGAACGTCTTGTGTTCCATAACATTATACCTTGTGGATAAAGTGTTGGGTCTGGAGCATCAGGATCTAAGAAACCATCAGTTAACAAATCTTTAATTGTTGAAGCTGTTCCTGCCTGTGTGTTACCGTCTGCGCCTTTTTCTGTACTTGTATGCCATCTAGCATCTGCAAATAAAATACCGTCTTCTGTAGTTTGATCTGCTTTATCAACTAATTCCCAAGCCGCACCAGATGTTGTAACTGCTACGCTGTTAGTTGTATTAGTTGAACTTAATGTTGCCGCTGTATTATATTTGTAAAGTTTTGGATAGTTTTCTAAGTCACTTGTATCAATCCATAAGTCATTTGTTACAAGTGGAGTACCATCTGATTGTGTAGTTGGTGCAGTTGCACTAAATTGTGGACCATTTGGATCAGTTGTTGAATATGCTGTTGCGTAACCTATCCATGTTGTTCCGTTGTGTGATAAAATATCTGCTTCATCAGATGAAGTATCATACCATAATGTACCATCTGCTGGTTCATTACTTGGTGCACTTGTACTTGCTGTGTAACTTAATCTTTTCCAGTTACTTGCCATTACTTCGTTACCTACAGTTGAATCTTCTGAGTCACCTGTTGGTACAACATATAAGTTGTCAATTAGTGTTGTACTGTTTGCAGTATATCCACCGTAAGCATGTGCTACACTTGTACCAAAGCCTGCATCATCAAGTGGAGTTCCTGATACGTTATTCATTCTAAACTCACCACCTAATTTATGTGTAATTTTAATTGCACCTTTATATTCACCTGAACTTATAACTTCTGCTGTTAGGTTTGTAAAGCCAGCAGTTGTAAATGCAGTTACAAAGTCTTCCGCGTCACCTAATGTTGAACCGTCTCCAGATACCATAGTAACTGTTTTAGAAGCGTTTAATGCTTCTTGATTTTTAATTGATTCTCTAACTGTAAATGTTTCGTTTGCTGTGAAGCTTGGAGAAGTTGTTTTAGATGAAATAATTGTTGCACCAGAAGTTTCATATCTAAATAATTGTAAATCACCTACGTTTACTGTTGTATCTGATTCACCGTCTGCCGTACCTTCTTCAGTAATATTGTATTGCGTATACAATGTGCCTACTGCAATACTAGTTCCACCGTTTGTTGGATCTAAATTGTAAATTGCAGAATGGTTAGTTGCATATAATGGTGCACTTACACTTGAGAAAGATGCACTTGCTGAACTGTAAAGTTTAGCAACAATGTTTGCTCCAGCGTTTGCTGAAGTTGTTTTAAACCAAACAGAACCATTTGGTCTGTTTTCGTCTGCAGTTTTCCAAGTAGGTCTATTAGTATGTTTGTCTTGTAAAAATTTAGTACCTTTGTATGTTTGTGCTGTGATTCCTAAATCTGCTAATAATGTTCCTGTAGCAGAAGCTTCAAATCTAATTGTATTGTAACCAGCTGTAGAATCACCAAATCCTAAACCATTGTGGAATATTTCTAAGTTTCCTGTTGTTGAATTTACTGATGCAGTAACTCCTGCCGCGTTGGCAGTGTTAATAGCTGTTGCAACATCTGATAATGCTGTACCACCTGATGTTACAAGAACTCCGTTTATCTGCATTGTGTGACCACTAGTTACAGTTGTACCTGTTGCAACTGATATAACTGGTAGTGTTAAGTGCCAAGCACTTGATCCTACTTGTACCCAAGCATTGCCAGATGATTTTTTGTAAATTTTGTTTGAAACGTGAGTTGTGTTAATAGCATAGTCACCCTGTGAACCAATTGAAGTTTTTGGTGCCGCTGTTGAACTGTTACCTACCAGGTCAGTAACTGATGTAATCAACGTTGGTGTTTTTGCTGTAAATTTTTGATCTGTTTGTGACCATTCAAATAATCCAAAACTGCTTGATGCAAGGTCAAACCAGTATGTTCCATCTGATGGGTCTGCTGTTGGAGGAGTTGCTGATCCAACTAATTCTGTTAAGTCTGCATTTACTCTTAAAACATATGCTCTATTAGCTATGCCTAAAAATGAGTAAGCGGCTTGTAGTCCCCATTCATTTAATTCATATCCATGTAGTGGATTGCTAGATGAATCTGTATAAAATTTTGGGTCTCCAAATGTTTCTGTTAATTCTCTTTGTGAAGAGATCAAATACGCCGTGTTAGCGTTAGCACTTGTCGTACCTGACGCTGTGCCTGTTCCTGAACCCGATGTTTTGTCTGTTCCTGATGTTACTATAAAAAATGGAGTTGTACCCGCATCTGATGGTACATAAAAACTTTCGTTTATTACTGAAACTTCTACTCCTGGTGATGTTAATGCCATTTACGTGTTCTCCTTGCAAGTTTAATCGTATACTGAATATATTTATGTAATCATTTGATTTTTACGACATTAGTTGTTAAATTTTGGTGCCTATATAGGCGACGTAAATAGGCTATATGATACAAATTAGACCATTATGTGTTGAATGCAAATCTAAGCCTAGAGCTTATGCTTATAAAAAAGGAAACAAAATTTATTGGCGTAGGTTGTGTGATACGTGTAATCGTAAAAAAACAAAAAAGAAAATAGGCGGAGTTACTGCTTTACAACGGTCTGGGTATCGTAAAAAATCTAAATGCGAATTGTGTGGTTTTAAAGCACGGAATCAGTTGCAACTAGATGTGCTTTTTGTAGATGGAAATTTAAGAAATACAAATAATGCTAATTTAAAAACTGTATGTGCTAATTGTCAACGTTTAACTAGTGTTAAACGTCTTGGTTGGAAGATTGGTGATCTTGTAGCTGATGAATAAATTGATCTACACTGGCATTTAATCCTTCTATAGAACTATTATTTTCAATGGTATAATCAAAATTAGAACCTATCCAATCCCATTCAGATTGATGTGTACCTTGTTTTTGCATTTCTTCTCTAGTAGGTATTTCTCCTCTTTTTACAAGTACAACTATACCTCCATGTGCTTTAATATTTTTAATTTCGTTTTGAAATCTAGTATCTGAAATCACAGTATTTTCACCTTTATATCTTCCAATAACAGAGTCAACCCATATAGCATCATACATACCTTGACGCATAACTTCAGTACCAAAGTATTGTAATACCCAACGTGGAGTTATTTCTTTGCCCATTTTTTCACTCCAAAATTTGTCTGGTTGCTCTCTCCAATGTCTACTAGATGTAGTATTACCTTCCAGCATTTCTCTGTCCCAATTGAACATTGAACTAACAGCATCTTTTAAACTTTTTGCAAAGCTATCTCGTTTATATCCATGATGGGTTATTAATCGTTCTGCAACTGTATCTTTACCAGAACCTATTAGTCCTACTAATCCTATTAACATTAATTGATTATACTATTTTTTAAGACGTTTTTCAATCTCTAATTTTGCTTCTTTTACAGAGCCAAGTATTGTTTTACGTATATCCAGTTTTTTATTTTTTAACGCACTTATAGACATATTTTCCAAATCGTTAACGATTTCTTCTAATTCATCTATATCACAATCACAATATCTTTTATAACGAGAGTTTTCCATCACTGTTATTTAAAGTTATATGATTATGAGTTATATTTGCCGTGAACGGCTAAAGTTATTCTTGTAGTGTCTATTGACGGGGATAATCCTTGATGATATTGTTGGGCGTTATAAGATATTAATTTTCCAGGTTCAGGTAAACATCGTTCAGTTTCTTCTTTACTATCGTTATAAAATACTGTTTCTCCGCCCCATTCTTTTTGCCAAGATTTGTTTAGATATAAAATAAAAGTTCTAGAATGTTGTTTTTCTTTAGGAAAATCTGAATGAATTCCGCTGTCTAATCCTTGTGTTTGTTTGTTTATTATAAAACGCCACGGAATAAATTTATCACCTGCTTGTTTTTTAATGTTTTCAAACACTTCTAAGAAAATAGGATCTGGGTTATTTTTCCATATGTGTTTCAATGTGTCAGGATCTAATTTTTCATATATGTCATATATCCAAAATGGTTTTTGTCCTGTATTTTTACGCCATAACCATACAGGATTATTTTCAAATGCCTGCCATATATGATTTAAAGTTTGTTGAGAAACAAAATTATTTTGTGTTGTGATCACTATCCAATTACAAAACTGTGAGGTGTGCCACCTTCTGCAAAATTGCCAATTTCTTGATCTAATCTTTCTATTTCGGCAATTCCTTGTTGTTTAAGTTCAGCACCATTTAAAGTTGTACCACCCTGTGGTCCAGCAATAGTATTAAATTTACCTCTTGCTTCACCTAACATAGTTTTAGATACTGCTAGTGCATAATCTCTAATCCACGGTTTTGCATAGATGTCTTTGAATAATGTTATATCAGGTCTAAAATTGTCAGTGTGCATAAGAATAGTTTCTTTATCAGCACGTGGTCTTTGTGTAATTGTTAATTTTTTAGTTGCTACATCAAAATGAAATTGTATAAACGAACCAAATAATTTACCTACTAATTCTTGATATGATGCAAAAGCAAAGTATGTAGCAAGTCCACCTGTTGCTCCTGCTCTTAACAAATACGTATTTGTATATGCTAAATTAAACGGTTCAAATAGTGTACCACCTTCGCCGCCTTCAGTACGTGATCCTACCGTTCTTCTGTGTAATCTTCTGACATTTATAACTTCGTCTGGTAAAATATATGAGTTTTGATTCTCTTGTAATTCAAGAAAAGCATATGATTCTTCTACAGCATTTGAGGATCGCTGTCTGTATCTATTAATTGCTCTTTCTAGTGCTGTTTGATAGTGTTTTGGATCTAATTCCACATCCACCATACCTTCACCTAGATTGTTTTTTATGTAATCAAATATTTCCTGTTGACCTGTTTGAAGTTCTGACATACTCATATTTATAGTTCTTTTACTATCTATAAATATAGATAATATGCCAAGATTATCCATTTTTAAGCCAGAGAAAGGCAACGACTATAAGTTCTTTGATCGTAACATTAAAGAGATGTTTACTGTGGGGGGAACTGATCTGCACTTTCACAAATATTTAGGTCCTTATGACCAAGGAGATACTAACAAAGACGGTGTAGCAAGTCCAACAAATCCACAATATTCAGGCGACAGTTTAAACGAAAGAACTATACAAGATTTATTATTTTTAGAAAATAGAGATAGAAAGTACTCACCAGATGTTTATATTGTAAGAGGAATATACAATGTACAAGACATAGATTTTAATTTATCACAATTTGGTATGTTTTTGCAAAATGATACCATATTTTTAACTGTACATATGAACGATATTGTTGAAAGATTAGGTAGAAAACCCATGTCTGGAGATGTTATTGAATTCCCACACATGAAAGAAGACTATTCTTTAGACGAAAGTATACCAATTGCACTTAAAAGATATTATGTTATTGAAGATGTTAACAGAGCGGCAGAAGGATTTTCAGCAACTTGGTGGCCACACTTATTAAGATTAAAATTAAAAACACTAGTTGATGCACAAGAATTTAGAGATATAATTGGTGATGCAACCACAACAGGTTCTCTTGCTAGTTACATGAGTACATATAATAAAGAAAAAACTATTAATGATGCAGTTGTAAACCAAGCAGAATCTGATGCACCAAAATCAGGATTTAATTACAAGCAATATTATGTTGCACCTATTGATGAAAGAGGGAATATTAGAACTGATAATGTTAATTCAACAGATAGAATAAGTTCAGATAAACCAATAAATTCAGTAATAGATACTCCAGCATCTTCTCATTATGGGTTCTATTTAGATGGAGACGGTGTTGCACCAAACGGATCTCCTGCAGGATTTGGTATATCGTTTCCAAGTGCAAATGTTGATAAGGGTGATTACTTCTTAAGAACAGATTATCTACCAAATAGATTGTTCCGTTTTGATGGTACCAGATGGGTTAAGATGGAAGATTCCGTTAGAATAACTATGAGTAATACTGATACTAGAGAAAATTGGAAAACTAAATTTGTTAATGCGTCAGGCACAACTACAATTAACGGATTAACAGTAGACCAAAGACAGTCATTAACAGATGCATTAAAACCAAAGGCTGACAATTAATGTTACATTTTTACGACGGACAAATTAGAAAATTTTTAACTCAATTTATAAGAATTTTGAGTAATTTTTCTGTGGAAACAGGAAAAGGTAAAGATGATACTGTAACATTAAGAGCAGTACCAGTTGTATATGGAGATATGACTCGTCAAGTTGCAAACATTATTAGACAAAATTCTGAAAACGTATTACAGTATGCTCCAAGAATTGCCGCTTATGTTAGAGAATTAAATTATGATAGAGAAAGAATGCAAAATCCTTATCATATTGAAAAACAACATTTAAAAGAACGTGATGTTCTTGATGACGGAACTTATAGTAATAAGTTAGGAGCAGGATATACAATTGAAAAAGTTATGCCTTCTCCTTTTAGATTAGAAGTTACAGCAGATATTTGGTCATCAAATACAGATCAAAAATTACAAATAATGGAACAAATTTTATATTTGTTTAACCCTGATTTTGAAATACAAAAAACAGACAATTATATTGATTGGACTAGTTTAAGTTATGTAGAATTAACAGGAGTAACATTTAGTTCAAGAACAATTCCAATTGGTGCAGATACAGAAATTGATGTTGCAACATTAACTTTTTCTATGCCAATATGGTTATCACCACCTGTTAAAGTATCAAAATTAGGTGTTATACAAAAAATTATTATGAGCATATATGATGACGATGGAGGAATTACATCAGGATTAATTGATGGAACATTGTTAACAAGAAGTTATATTACACCAAATAATTTTGGTTTATTAGTTACAGGAAATCAATTAAGATTATTAGGTACTACTGGTACAACTACAACAAGTACAGAACCAGGAATAGGAACAGGAGGCTCTGGATATTACACAGGTGCTAATGAACCTTCAAATTTTGACCCATTTGAAACATTTGGACCTCCAGTTAACTGGAAAATTCTTTTAGACCAATACGGTAAAGTAAGAAATGATACATCACAAATAAGATTGAAACAAGTTGATGGGCATGAAATTATTGGAACAATTGCTACTAGTACTTTAGATGATACAATTTTATTATATAACATTGACCAGGATACTATTCCAGCAAATACATTGACGTCAGTTTTAAAGATTATTAATCCACTTACATTTGCTCCAACAACTCCACAAAATGGAGATAGGTATTTAATTATTGATGAAATTGGTGATTCAACAGCCACAGTGCAAAGTGGCACTTGGGGAACATTAATTGCCGCAGTTGGTGATATTGTTGAATATAATTCAACTCAAAGTAAATGGTTAAAAGTTTTTGATGCTAGTCATCCAGATTCTACACAACATTATGTAACAAACACTCATACAGGAATACAATATCGATTTAATGGTACTGAATGGGTTAAATCATATGAAGGAATATATACTGCTGGTAATTGGTCAATAGTATTAGATGGTGGTTATGTTGCTAATGATGATGCTTCTGGTCAAGATGCAACTACTCCTTGATTAATTTAAATTAAATTGTTATAATAAAGAATGGAACAAAATATAATATGTTCAGGTGCACTTTTTTATAGTACATCTACTAAACGATTTTTACTATTGCAAAGAACTGACACTAAAACACGTGGTATGTGGGGTTTAGTTGGTGGAAGAATGCGATATACTGAATCTGCATTTGAAGGATTAAAACGAGAAATTAAGGAAGAAGTAGGCGACACACCAAAATTTAAAAAAGTAATTCCTATAGAATTGTTTACATCAAACGATCAAAAATTTTTCTTTCATACATATCTTATTGCAGTTGAAGCAGAATTTATACCAAAGTTAAATGTAGAACATTCAGGTTATTGTTGGACTGCGTTTGAATGTTGGCCTAAAAATTTGCATATGGGTTTGAAAAATACGCTTAATAATAAATTCATAAAAGGTAAGTTACAAACTATTTTAGACTTGATTACTTAATTAACCAGCACTTATTTTTACTGTACCGCTATCGTTCCAAAGCTGTCCTGCGTTGTTTGGATCGCTTGTAGGTAGATCTGCGGCCATTACCTTGCCTGACTCATTAAGCATAACTGTACCACTTTGGTCTGGGAAAGTAACAGTTCTTCTTCCTGTTGCACTTCCAAAAAGTCTTGTCTTCTTCCACCCAGAGTTTTGCAGTACAAATGGTGCATCAATGTGTGCAATTATTCCATCGTTTTGCACAGTCAACATGGATTTGTGTTGTCCACCTTTTCGTGTAACAATTTCTATTTTGCTAGTGTCTGCACCTTTGGCGTTACTACGAATCTGTCCTCGAATTGAGCCAATACGTAGTTCTTCGCCAGCATCATTATCGCCTTTGAACTCTATCCAACTGTCTGCGTTAACTGTAATATTTTTTCCAACTTTAAACATATGTACGTATTTATTGAAATAAGGCCAAAAAAAAAGGCGACATAAAGCCGCCTTTTAATTTACTAAAAAGTATTAATATTTATTAGTTGTTAGTTCTCACTGCACAATTTACCAACCCAATACCGTCATCAGTTTTTGATTCTAATGCTCTTCCAACTACGTGGAAAGGATTGATTGATTCACCAGTAGCAACTGCTCTTGCAGTTCCTTTAATTGAACTAGAAACAAGTCTTTGTCCTTTTGTTACTTCACCTGTTACTCTAACCGGAGTTCTTCCTGTCATTGCAATAAATGGATGTGAATCATTGTTACCAGCGTTTGCATTCATCATATATGCTGGTTGTTTTGATACAACGCCAAATACATTTTCTGATAAGTCTGTAGTTGCTTCAGTAATTTCAGCGTCACCGCCTACTTCTACAACTGAACCTTCACTCATAGGTGCGTCTGCTTCAAAACGTTCACCAACGTCAGCATACATAGCTGATGTTGCTTGTGCGTGTAATACGTTACAAACAATGTCAACTTTATTAGTTTCTGTTCTTGTTGGTGTATCAACAGCCGCTCCATCAGCTGGGCCTCCAGATGCTCTTAAAGCTGTCCAGGCACCGCCTGCGTTACCGTAAGTAGTTGTACCGTCATCTGCAAATCCTTCATCCCAAACCCACCAAAGATCTTCTTCAGTAGCTGTGGATGTTCCACCTCTGTTTACTTTTAAACCTGAGTAAGAAGGCATACCAGAATTAGCTGAAACGTTTCTGTTACATTCAATTATGTTGTCTTCAACTGATAGTGTAGATGTGTTGATTGTTGTTTGACCACCGTCTACTACTAAATCTCCGTGTACTCTTACACCAGCATCTGTAACAGTTAATTCAGTGTTACCACTAGCAGTTACTATAAATGATGTTGAGGCAACTGTTGCATTTGTTGTTCCTGAAGTTATTGCTGTGTGAGTGGCCGCAGATATTTGGTCGTCAACGTATTTTTTATTGGCAAATTGACCATCAGCACTTGGTGCCGCTGTTGCTCCGCCAGTAATGGTATTAGCACTAGCTGATATTACTATATCGCCAACTTCTAATCCATTATTAACTCTAAAGTTACGTGTTGTCATGGTTCTATATCTCCCGCATGATTGTTATTAAATGTAGAATTTATGTTCTACAAGTGTATTTATCTTGTATTCAGCTTTATTTTGCTAGACAGTTAATTCTGTACGCACTTACAGTAGTTGAGCCACCTGATGTTGATGAACATAATAATTGCCCTGTATTTTCTACGTCATCTTTGTAGTCAGATGTAAATGCTAATTGATTTGTACCTTTGGTACTTACAAAAGATCCACTTGCTACTGTTATTTCGCCTGATCCCATTGCCATGAAA
>VTLG01016735.1_pt1 | contig 18825 bp, 20 predicted proteins | sample 4694571 | NCBI WGS metagenome assembly VTLG01 (sample SAMN12604809, study PRJNA352737) | marine metagenome | biome: ENVO:00000447; feature: ENVO:00000209|ENVO:00000569|ENVO:01000036; material: ENVO:00002151; isolation source: viral sequences binned using virsorter ...
AACAAATGGAGTGCTAAAGATGGACAAAGAACAAAAAAGCTTAATGATTCTCTCGGGTCTTTTCTTTGTGGTGTTGTTCGCAACCGCATTGCTATTACCTTAATAGAGTAATTAGACCAAGCACATGCTTTAGTGTGCTTGAGTGTACTTATTTAATAACAGGAGCAATAAAGATGAAACTTAAACCACTAGCAAGCAATATGACTCAGTTGACCTTAAATACTGATATAGTTGTACTATTCAGCTACGAAACACCAGTGGCCGCACTAACAGAAGAAGGTTATGTTAGGACTAGTCACAAGTGGTCACCAACAACAACAAGACATATAAACAAATGGCTAGACGGTGTTGAGGCTAAAGAAAAACCCCAAGAATTCTTTGATTCTTTGACAATGAAATCAAAAATAAGAGAAAAAATCATAGAAAAATCAGGAGCAAGCCAAGAATGGGCTAAGGATCACCTCATAGTAATCTAACTCAACAACATTAAAAGCCTTTGTTTAACCGCAGAGGCTTTTGATGTTATGTGTTAACAATAGGAGCGTAATAAAATGGAAATCAAACCAACAAAACTAGAGCAGGTTTTTATTGATAGTTATCTTGAAACCGCACACTGGGCTGATAAGCATGATGAATTAGGAGAGCCTGTAGACCCTGAGTTTTTAAAGTACTCAACTGTTGAATGTATAGCCTTCCTTCTCAGAGTTAAACCATACCTTGACCACTCATTATATGAACAAGCAGGTCACGATTTTTGGCTAACTAGGGAAGGTCACGGGGTTGGGTTTTGGGATAGAGTCACCTTGTATGGCAGTAAAGGGAAAATTGGGCTATTGTTGGCAGAGGAAGCGGAAGGCTTTGGCCCAGTATCTTATTAATAATTAAATAAAATGGAGCGTAATATGTACTTTGGAGAACTACCACCCAAACTAATTGGATTAGTCATTTATTGTTTGATTGTTTCAATCGTCGGAGCGTTTGCCTTTGGTTTAATCCTTGGCACACCACAGCCACACCCTGAGTTGAGCTGTGTTAGCGAGGTGCTCAATGCTTGATTGTCCGAAGTGTGAGGAAGGGTTAATGGTTTACCTGAAACCTGAATATGAAACTTTAAGTGGTCGTCAGACTGTAGTACAATATCCTGCGATGTGGGAATGTAACAAGTGTAATTATATTGCAGGGGGTTACGACTTTGACCAATAGATGCGTTTGGTGTAACGACAGGAACGTAACCGTGTACACTAGTGAATTATCTCAGGATCACAAGACGATGGAATATCTCTGTATGTCTTGTTATACCCAACGTAAACCAGAAGAAAGGAAAAATCTTAATGAAATTTAATAAATTTGACTTGGAAGCTAAAGCTCTCAAAAAAGAGCAGGAAAGGCAATCAAACGCGATTAACTATTCTGATGAGTTAGTTACTCTCTTGTTCAACCCTAGACCAACTGAGGAGGCTAGGAAAAATGGCACTAAATAAAGCTTTTAACGTCGCTAAGATATGTAAGGTAATAAAAAATAATGGCGTGGAAACAGCATATAAGGTCAAGATAGCTGGCCTAAGGTTTCCACGTGGTCAAAGGGACTATTATTTTCCTGCTGATAGGAGTAGAATCACAGCTATTGAGATGGGCCTAAACGATTACTCCAATTACCTGAAGGAGAAATATCAAGATGAGTGATGAATACAGCCACGACGTTGACGTTACCGATCCACTTGAGCGTGACCCTGAGGTTGAAGAAATGATTCAACAAATAGTTGAGTTTAAAGTTCAACCCTTGTTTATCTCTTTCAATGAAATGTTGTCTCATTCCAGGGACAACATCAAAAACAAACTTAATTTACTAACTGAAGATGAGGTTAGAAACGAATATAATGAGATTATAGGACGTTTTATTAACCCCTTGGAGGTACACTAGCATGTCCAATTTTTACGCGCAGGAGCTAATTGAGAAGCTCTACGAGCAAGCTTTGGACAATGGCCTGGAAGAACCCAAGGAAATTGAAAAATTTATTGCTTCGGAATTAGATAGGAGGGATGTAAGTTAATGCGTTGTAAAAGCTGTGACGTTTTGTTGGAGTCTCATGAGTTGAAACGTAGAGACAAAGAGACTAAAGAATTTATTGATCTTTGTAATGTTTGTTTTAAAGTTTCAACTCTAGCTATGCACACAGAGTTGGATACATCGACAAATGACGCTGATGAAGTTAATTTATCAGATTATATTGACATTGCAGAAGGAAGGAACTAATAGGCCCAAGGCCTTATAGGCACAGTTAAAGTCGTAGTGCCTTATACACAGAGTTAAAACCTGTAACAACTTGTAACATTTATTAATAAGAGGATAAAATGACTGATAAAAACAAAACAATCAAGGTTGACGATTTCACTTTTGAGTTCGCCCCTAGCGAAAAGGATAAAATGGCTTTTACCAGGAAAAAGATTAAAGAATTGAGGGATATGTTAGAAATTAAGGATGAATAATGGAAATGTAATGGAAGTTTTGTTTTGGGGTAGCTTTTAACATTCAACATGATATAATAAGAACTATAGTTATTCCTAAGTATATATATTATTAATAATAATTGTAGTATATATACTTTAGTTTAACCTAAGTTACAACAAGGAGAAGCCTATGGCGAAAGAAAGTTTAGTTATCGATGGTGAAGTAGGGTTTTGTCATCTTACTCAGACTGACAAATTGAAAGATGGAAAGGACACAGAGAGGTACACAATTACTTTGAACTTGGACGAAGAAACCAAAGACTTATTGCAGTCTAAGGGAGTCATCGTCAGAGGTCTTGAAGAGGGTCGTCCTTTCAGAAAGTTTGCCACTAAATTTTCAATGCAGGACGTTATAAAGGAATGGAAAGAAGGCGAATTAGTCCCTGTGGAGCCTGAAAGATGGTTGGTCAGAGATGAAAACGACGAAAGGTTTGAAGGGGAACTTGAGTTTCCTTGGAAAGCCAGGGTTGAAGTTGATCTTGGGCTACCACATCCTCAACATGGAGTGTCAACTTACCTAAAACAGGTAAAAATATTGGAGCGTGTAGAAAAGCAAAGTAGTTCTTCCTATGCAAACCTATAGAACCGACAGTAAACTCATCGGTAAGGGACCATGCGATCAGTGTGGTTCCTCCGATGCACTTGCCATCTATGATGACCACGTTCATTGCTTTAGTGCTGGCTGTGGTTATCACAAGATGGTTAATTATGACCCTGAAAAAACCACTGGATTGAACATTGACAAGCTCAGAAATGAAGTCCAATGTGATCTGGACAATGGTTGGTTTGGGAAAAGGAGCGAAATGTTTACAGAAAAAGTGGATACAGCCGTCTGTGCTGCTATTTCAGACAGGAAAATCACTCAGGAAACCTGTAAAAAGTACGATGTCAAGGTAAATTATGACGTTAGTGGAGAAATTGACACTCATTATTACCCATACAAGGACTTGGACACTGGTGAGAACATTGGATTTAAGGTTAGAAAAGTAAAATTAAAGGATTTTCATTTTTCGGGAGGTGTAGAAAACGTAGGTTTTTTTGGTCAGACCACGTGCAAAGGCTCCGGTAAGTTTATTACCATAACTGAAGGAGAACTTGACGCACTGGCAGTTAGCCAAATGTTTGACAATCGTTGGGACGTAGTGAGTTTGCGTGGTGGAGCTGGAGCGGCAGTTAGAGAAGTCAAGGAACAGTTGGAATTTTTGGAAAATTATGAAAATGTAGTTCTTTGTTTTGACAACGACAAGGCAGGACAGGCTGCCATTGACGCAGTTAAGGACATTTTTAGCCCTAATAAGTTAAAAATATGCAAGTTACCCTTGAAGGACGCTTGTGACATGCTACAGGACAACAAAGTCAAGGCATTTCAGGAAGCTTGGTGGGCTAGTAAAACCTATCAACCAGACGGTATTGTAGCTGGAGTGGACACTTGGGAGGCAATCACAGGTAAAATTAAAGTTAAATCAATAGCTTACCCTTGGACCGGACTAAATGGTTACACCAAGGGGTTCAGACCCTTTGAACTTGTTACGATTACAAGCGGTAGTGGCATGGGAAAGTCCCAGATGGTCAGGGAAATGGAGCATTATCTCTTACAAAGCACTGAGGACAACATTGGTGTCATTGCTCTTGAGGAAGATATTTCCAGAACTGCATTAGGTATAATGTCAGTTGAAGCTGATTGCCCCTTGCATCTTGAGGAGGAATTGGATGCGGAAACAGTCAAACCTTATTGGGATTCTACCCTTGGAACTGGCAGGTTTTATTTATTTGACCATTGGGGGTCCACTTCGGAGGACAACTTACTATCAAGAATCAGATTCATGGCAAAGGCACTTGACTGTAAGTGGATCATCTTGGACCACTTATCTATAGTGGTTTCTTCACAGGAAACTGACGATGAGCGTAGAGCGATTGACGCAATCATGACTAAGCTTAGGTCTTTGGTTCAGGAACTTGGTGTCGGTTTGTTTTTAGTTTCTCATTTAAAGAGATCAACAGGTAAAGCTCATGAGGACGGTGGTAGAATAAGCCTAAGTGAGTTACGTGGATCTCAGGCAATAGCTCAGTTAAGTGACATTGTAGTTGGCCTTGAAAGGGACCAACAGGACGAAGACGAAGAAAAAAGAAACACTACGACAGTCAGAGTATTGAAAAACAGGTACACTGGCTTGACCGGAGTAGCTTGTCGTCTTCAGTACAATAGGCACACCGGACGATTGGCCGAGGTGGTATGATTTATTTAGACATAGAAACTGACGGATTAAACCCAACTAAAATATGGACGGCAGTTACACGCCAGGACGGAGGTGTTTTAGTACACTATACTCCAGACACCCTCTCAGACGCTCTACAAGGCTCAGAGAAGGTAATTGGACATAACCTAATAGGATATGACCTCCCTGTGTTAAAATCGCTCTGGGGCGTTTCTGTGGCTCCTGAGAGGGTAGTGGACACTTTGGTACTTTCCAGACTAGCTAACCCACAGAGGGACAAAGGACATTCTCTAAGAGCTTGGGGAGAAAGACTAGGCTTCCCTAAAGGGGACTACAACGATTGGACACAGTGTTCTCAGGAAATGGTTGATTACTGTATTCAAGATACAGCGGTTACTGAGAGAGTGTATCTGGAGTTATTTGATGAGCTGGCAGAGTTTTCTCAGGAATCCATAGACTTAGAACACAAAGTTCAATTTATTATTCAACAACAGATTAGAAATGGATGGTTTTTTGACGAAAGAAAAGCTTATTCCTTACTGGCTGAACTTAAAGAAAAGCAAGTAGAGCTTGAGGATAAGGTCCACAGGGTTTTTAAACCTAAACTGGTTAAAATAAAAACTGTCACTCCCAAGCTAAAGAAGGACGGAACCTTGTCCAAACAAGGGCTGACTGAGGAAGAGTTTTGCAAGGTCAGTGCTAGACCCTTGGACAAACTGACTGAACCTTTTGACCGTTGTAAACTTCAGGAGTTTAATTTAAATTCCAGAAAACAGATTGGTGAGTACTTGCAGGAATTTGGATGGAAACCTTCAGTATTTACTGAAACAGGACAAGCCCAGGTTGATGAAAAAATATTAGAGACAGTTAAGGGAATACCGGAAGCCAAATTAATTTCTGAATTTTTGATGTTACAGAAAAGAACTGGACAAGTTCAAGGGTGGCTTGACGCATTGTCCCCTACAACTGGCAGAATACACGGTAAGGTAAATTCCAATGGAGCTGTAACGGGTAGAATGACTCATAATTCTCCTAACACCGCTAACACGGTAGCTTCCTACAGCCCCTACGGTAAAGAGTGTCGGGAATGTTGGACTGTTCCTGAAGGTTACAAACTTGTGGGTATGGATGCGAGTGGTTTGGAGTTGCGTATGCTTGCTCATTACATGGACGACAAGGAGTATACTAATGAATTGGTCACGGGAGACATACACACAACAAATCAACGACTTGCGGGACTTGAATCACGAGATACAGCGAAGACTTTTATCTATGCCCTTCTATACTCAGCCGGAAATGAGAGGCTTGGGCAGGTGGTTGGAGGAAACGAAAAAACAGGCAGAAGACTTAGAGAGCGTTTCAACGATAATCTTAAATCATTTGGAGTACTTAGAGAAAGAGTACAAAGCGAAGTTAATGATGGATCACAAATGGTAATTGAAGGCTTGGACGGCAGGAAGCTTCACATTAGGTCACAGCACAGTGCCTTGAACACTTTACTTCAGAGTGCTGGAGCTTTGGTAATGAAACAAGCTTTGATTTTATTGGATGAATACGCTAAACTGTGGGGTTTAGATTTTAAATTTGTAGGTAACATACATGATGAGATCCAAACGGAGGTAAAAGAGGATCAGGCTGAGAAATTTGGCATACTTGCCGTGGAATGTTTGATAGCGGCGGGTAACCACTTTAACCTTAACTGTCCCTTAGCAGGGGAATACAAAATTGGAGACACTTGGTATGAAACACATTGAACACAGTCCTTCAAGAATTGGTGATTTAGCGGAACACTACGCAATTACTTGGCTTTGGGACAAAGGTTATCATGTTTTTAAGAATTCAGGCTGTACTGGTCCGATTGACATTATTGCCCTGAAACCTTCCGGTGAATTAGTCTACATTGACGTTAAGTCCTACAAAGACGGAAGGTTATCAGCAAGGACTCCACAACAGAAAAAGCTAGGTGTTCAGTACTTGCATTACAATTCAAAGACAAGAAAATGTCGCTTTGTGGACCACAGAAAATGAAAACAGTAGAAACATTAATTGAAGATATCTACAGCTTAGTAAAGACTAAACATGTAGATAAGGAGGTGGACGCTGAAGCGGAGATAGAACGCTTTGGGGAAGCTATAAAAGACCTGATGCGTAAGGAGTTTGTTAACAGAGGTTGGGACGCTAGGAAACTACGCTTGTCAAACATAGGGCGTAAGGACAGGTTCCTTTGGAATCACTACAAAGGTCTTCCAAAGGAAAAGATAGAGCCACACACTTTGGTTAAATTTCTTTACGGACATTTGATTGAAGAGTTGTTGTTATTCCTTACTAGGATGGCAGGACACTCCGTCACTGACGAACAGAAGAAATGCGAAGTTGAAGGAATTCAAGGAAGCATGGACTGTAGAATTGACGGTGTGGTGACTGACGTTAAGTCAACCAGCTCCTTTGGTTTTAAAAAGTTTAAGGACGGCTCCTTGGCCTTTGACGATTCCTTTGGTTACATTGACCAGATAAAAGCTTATTCACACTCCGAAGGTGAAACCAAGTTTGGTTGGCTGGCAATGGACAAACAAAATGGACACCTTACTTTCCTACAGTACGACCTTGAGAATACTCAGGCTCCAGTGTACGAAGTTTTAAAGGAAGACATTGCTGAAAGGATCAGGCACGTAAAGGAAATGGTTACTTCCAAAGAAGTTCCTGACTACTGTTACGAGACTGTTCCAGACGGTAAATCAGGCAATATGAAACTAGCAATAGGATGTTCTTATTGTCAATTTAAAAAGACCTGCTACCCAGAACTTAGGACTTTTCTTTATAGTACTGGACCCAGGTTTTTGACGGAGGTAAAGAATGAGCCGAAAGTCCAAGAAATCTTTTAAGCCTACTTTTAGGTCAGGTCTTGAAAAGACATTTGCAGTTCTTTATCCTAAAAATGATTTTGTTTATGAGCCTTATGACGTTCCCTACATTACTAAGAGAACTTATAAACCTGATTTTGTACATAAACCAACTGGTAAAATGATTGAATGTAAGGGTTACTTCAGACAGGGGGACACGCTGAAGTACAAGTCAATAAGAGACTGCTGTGACAAAGAATTAATTTTTGTCTTGTCCGATCCTTTTAAAAAAGTAAGGAAGGGAGCAAAGATTACTATGGCTCAGTGGTGTGACAAGGAAGGTTTTAAATATTTTACCGTTCAACAAAAAGATGAGTTAATGGATTATGTCACTAACAATGAGTGAAATAAAAGAAAAACTTCTTGAAAGATATGAGGTTGATGATTTAGTTGAAGCTCTTGAAGTAACTAGTGAAGAACTTCTTGATCGTTTTGAGGATAAACTTATTAACAGGCTGGACATTTTTGAAGAAGATTTAAAGGAAGAAACAACACAGGAGGTTTATACTGATGAGCATTGATGACGCAACACCTCAGGAATGGGACGCTTTGAATCGAAGTAGGCTGGGTGCTAAAAAGATGGGAGAAAATTACGCTGAATTAATTAATATAGCTAGTACTGATTCTAAAAATTATGATCCAGTAACAAAGCCCATTCACTATAATAATGGAGACATTGAAGCTATAGAATACATCAAACAACAACTAGGTAGTGAATTTCATGCTTATTGTTATGGAGCTGTAATGAAGTATTTACACCGCTACCGTTACAAGGACGGGCTACAGGACTTGAAGAAAGCGAAGTGGTACTTAAAACAAATGATCTTGGACATGGAGCAACAGGAGAGTTTAGAGGATGATTGACGATTATTTAGGGATTCAAATAGACTATTCCAAGGAGGAGAACTTAAATGATTTTTCCTTGGACACACTAAAGGACAGATATTTTTGGAAGGATGAAACACATGCTCAACAGGCTTTGGCTAGGGCTTCTGTATACTGTGCAACTTATCAAGGAGTTGTTGACTACGATCTTGCACAGCGACTTTATAACTACTCAAGTTCGCATTGGTTCAGTTATAGCACTCCTATCCTTAGCAACGCAGGAACGAGTCGTGGTTTACCTATCAGCTGCTTTCTTAATTACGTTCCTGATTCAAGGTCTGGTTTATCTAATCACTACGACGAAAATATATGGTTGGCAAGTGGAGGTGGAGGCTTGGGTGGATGTTGGAGTGGTGTTAGAAGCAATGGTGTTCCTACTTCTAACGGCTCTGAGTCTACTGGTAGCATACCATTTATGCACATAGTTGACTCACAGATGCTTGCCTTTAACCAAGGCGTGACCAGAAGAGGATCTTATGCAGCGTACATGGACATATCTCACCCTGAGATAGAAGAGTTTGTGGGGATGAGAAAAACTACTGGTGGTGATCTTAACCGTAAGTGTCTTAATTTACACAATGCAGTAACTATCAATGATTCATTTCTGGACGCAGTTAGGGAGGACTCTCTCTGGAGATTGATAGACCCTAAGTCAAATGAAGCAGTAAAAATAATTTCAGCTAGGGATCTTTGGTGGTCCTTGTTACATACCAGGGCTGAGACAGGGGAGCCTTACATAGTTAACCTTGACAGATGCAATGAAGCATTGCCGGAACAACAGAAAGAATTAGGGTTGGAAATCAAACAGTCCAATCTTTGTTCTGAAATAACTTTACCTACCAACGAAGAGAGAACTGCGGTTTGTTGTTTAAGCTCAGTTAATTTGGAGTACTTTGATGAATGGAAGGACAAAGAACTGTTTATTAGTGACCTCATAACCATGCTGGACAACGTACTGGAGCATTTTATTGGTCATGCAGTAGGAGACACTAGTAAGCTTAAAACCAACAACATGAACTTCGAGAGGTTTAGCAGCTATGTTGAAGAATCCGCTAAAGGGTTTGCTAAGTCAGCTTATTCAGCGTACAGAGAACGTGCGGTTGGGCTTGGTGCGCTGGGGTTTCATTCTTACCTTCAACGCAACGGAATTCCTTTTGAGGGAATGTACGCCTCTAGCTTTAACAATAGAGCCTTCTCTCTTATTAAGGAAAGAGCCGTTACAGCTAGTCAAGCTTTGGCTGAAAGCAGGGGGGAGTCTCCTGATATGGCTGGCAGCGGTCTTAGGAATAGTCATTTGCTTGCAGTTGCTCCTAATGCTAGTAGCAGTATTATATGTGGTGGAGCTAGCCCTAGTATTGAGCCAATCCGCGCTAATGTTTTTACACACAAAACTCTTACCGGCAGTTACCAAGTTAGGAACAAATATCTTCAATCTATTCTTCAAGAAAAAGGATTAGACAATGAAAAGACTTGGAAGGACATTGCGGCTGCTGAAGGCTCTGTACAGAATATTAAGGGACTCAGCGAAGAAGAGAAGGAGGTATTTAAGACTGCTCCTGAAATAAACCAGTTGTGGATTATTGAACATGCACACCACAGACAGAAATACATTTGTCAAAGTCAATCAGTTAATTTGTTTTTTATTCCTCCCAAAGCTACTGAACCACAGGAAATGCATGACGAATACCTAGAGTACGTGAACAGTGTTCATTGGGTTGGGGCAAGAAAACTAAAGTCTATGTACTACCTAAGATCCAACGCAGCCAGGAATTCTGAAAATGTCAACATAAAAATACCAAGGATTAACTTAGAGGACGTGGAGTGTTTGGCCTGTGAAGGATAAAATATTTGAACATAAACTTAGGGAAGTAGTATATAGGTACGAAATGTTGGAAGAAGAAAAAAGATTGGAGTTAAGGATATACAAGGCCAGATGGGTTTGGTATCATACTATCCTCGCAGCGGAGTTAGGTTTAGTGGCTTATCTCCTGTGGGAAATCAATAGTAAATTAGGAGCATTACTGTGAGCATTAAAGACGCTAAGTACTACATTAGCGAAACCAAGGAGTTTGTCTCTTATGATGAATTAATGTCAAATGACTATGAGCTAATAGATTCTACAGGGTGGAGAACTCACTTTAAGAATCTTAGTCCTTACGACATTAATTTTTAAAATAAGGGAGGAGAGAATAAATTGAGCCTTACTGGAACTAGGGACTACTACAAACCCTTTGACCATCCTTGGATGTTTGACTACTACGTGCAGCAGAACCAGATGCACTGGTTTCCAGAAGACGTACCGTTACATAATGACGTTAAGGATTGGCAGGACTTAGAGGAACATGAGAAGAACTTGTTGACTCAGATCTTTAGACTGTTTACTCAGTCCGACGTGGACGTTAGTACAGGCTATGTAGATCGCTACATGCGTATCTTTAAGAAGCCTGAGGCACGTATGATGATGGGTGCGTTTAACAACATGGAGTCCATACACCAACACGCCTACAGTCTTCTACTGGACACTGTAGGTATGCCTGAGATTGAGTACAAAGCTTTCTCAGAGTACACTTCCATGGCAGACAAGCATGAGTACGTTAACAGCATTAAAGTGTCCAACAGGGACAGGAAAAGCATAGCTAAGGCTTTAGCTGTTTACTCTGGGTTTACTGAGGGCTTGCAATTATTTTCAAGTTTTATTATATTATTAAACTTTCCCAGGTTTGGACGTATGAAGGGCATGGGCCAGATAATAACGTACAGCATAAGGGATGAGTCTTTGCACGTAGAAGCTATGACTAGGTTATTCAGGGAGTACATACAGGAAAACATAGACCTCTGGACTGACGACTTTAAGAAGGAAATCTATCAGGCTTGTAGGGACATGGTTGACCTAGAGGACAGGTTTCTTAACCTAGTGTTCCAGATGGGTGACATAGAAGGTTTGACTAAGAGGGAAATGCAGCAGTACATCAGGTACATAGCGGACAGGAGGTTGTTACAGTTAGGACTGAAGCCTAACTACAAGGTTAAGGACAATCCTCTGGAGTGGCTTGACACAGTGCTTGGAGTGGAACACCAGAACTTCTTTGAAGGTAGATCCACGTCCTACATGAAAGCAGGACTTAGGGGTAACATGGACAAAATACAATTTATGGAGGTATCCGCTGAATGAGTAACATAACTAGGTTAAATGGGAACGGTTCGTCATTCAGGGACGACTTGATAAAATCTTTAAGGAATGATATATTATCAGGACTTGAAAAACACAGGATGAATGTAGAAGTAATGCTTAGAAACCCTACTGCATTACCCGATCATACTTCCTTCATGGACTCAGTTAAAGAAGAGTTAAAGTACATTGGGGAGTTTGGTGATCTGTTAAGCGCACTGGAGTACTGTGAGGTGGATGAGCCTCAAGGGAAAAATGGGGGTAACACAGAAGACTAGCTAAATATTTTTTTATCTTATTTAGATATCTCTGTGCCGCTTTTATTCTCTGACTATGCAAACCCACGTTATAGGCTCTTAAAGCGCACTGGAGGCTCCCTAAGCAACGATCCTTGAAGTAGGCCAGTACCATCGCTCCACAATTTATATTGGCCTTAGGATCGCTTAGGAGAGCTTCTGTCATACCACAGTACTCAGACCAATACTCAGGTCTGACCTGGGCTGGACCTACAGCCCCTACATGAGAAACTACATGTTTTCTAAAGGAGCTTTCAGTGATTAAAAGACTAGCTAAAATATCCGGATGTATTTTTTGTCGTTCTGAAGCTTCCAGTATCCAACCTGAGAACTCAGACGCTACTTCCGGTTTAACACCAAAGCCTTTGACCAGACGCTCACTAAACTGGTTTGTCAAGGTTTTGTTAGTTGGTGTTGTAATTATATTAGGTAGCTGGAGTGTTGAACTAATGTAAGTGGAAGACAATTTATTAATGTCAAGCGTTATTAACCCTAAAGTCAACGTGCAGGAAACCGCTAGTGCTTGTACACCAGATAAAAGTTTCATGGGTGGTAAGGAGGTTTAGAAGTCTAGCGGTTTACTAAACTTTCTATTAAACCCTCTTCTTCTAGTTTATCTTTAGCTTTTTCCATGCCACCGTAAAGTAAATTATTTAAAACTTTACCTACTATCGGCATATTTTTAACTATTTCTTCAGATCTTTCCATAGGATCTAATTCTCCTTCGTAAGCTTCTAAAGCACCCATTCCAATGTCACCCGCTATATCAGAACCTATTTTTAAACCCGGAGGTGTTAACATGTTTTGTAAAAATCCAGGCCAATCCCCAGAAGATAAATACCTTTCCCTTGAATATTTATTTAAGAAAAACTGACCTAGTAAAGATTCAACAACTGCATCCATTGTACCTACAGCAGCTTCCTCTACGTCATCAGGAACTTCAGGTAATTCTAATGCTTTTAAATGATCCCTTAATGTTTGCACACTCGCATTAGCTCCCCCAACTATAGCCGCATATTTAAATGCGTTAGTTAAAGCTTGTTCTTTATTACCTTTTTTATATTCTTGAATTACTTGTTTTCTCATTAAATCCATTTGCTTTAAAGTGAAAGTTTTTAAAGCATAGAATATTCTTCCATTGGGGTTATTTAAATAAGCTTCAGGCATTTCTGACAATGTTATAGGTTGAGCGTCTGCAAGATCATTCCATACTAACAATTTAACATTATCAGTTATTTCTTTTTGTTGTAGGTCACCTAAAACATTTTCAACCTCATCTCCAAAAGTACCCTCCCATTTTTTTCTAAAACCAGCAGGGTTTTTCTGAGCTAGTTTTTGGTATTTTTTTAAAGAAGCATCTATTAATGTGTCTTTTCCCAACTTATCTACAGCTCTAAAGCCAGACCATTGAAAAAAATTATTTAATGCTTTGTTATAACCGTTAGTGTTAGCTAGTTCAGCGGCTATTTTATCACTAACTTTGTTCATTATTCCTAAATCTTCTGAATCAAGTTGTCTTTTTCCTAACATTGACCCAACAGTATTTCTAATTCCATTAAGATAAGCAGAAACTCCAATGTCTCCTAATTGAACTAAAGCTGAATCAGGCTGTGCTAACAATGACATGTACTGAATGTCTCTTAGTTTAGCTACCCCAGACTGCATTACTAATTTTTCTCCGTTAAACCTAGCTTGCAATAACCTAGCTAAATCGTCAGCAGCTTCGTCAGTTAAAGTTCCTTTTTTTATTAAATCTCCTGTTAATTTACCAATAGAAGTATCTAAATCAAATTGATTTACTTCGTCAACTGAAGTATTTTTACCAAAGAATTTTCTTTTTGCAATTTCTCTATTAGCGTTTTGCAGGTACAACATTAAAGACTCAGGAGCACTGTAATAATATTGTTGTAAACCAGCAGGTAATTCTTCTATAGTTCTAGTTTTAGTAAAACTAAGTCCCGTTTTTGTAGGAATGTAACCGTTTAATACTTTATTTATAGTTTCATTAATAACACTATCATCTAGCTTAGATATGTCCGCTTTACCATTTAATGAAGTAGCTCCGTGTTTAACAGCAACGTCATCTAAAGCTTTATTTATTAAAGATTTTTTTGTAGTTCCTAAAGAGTCTAATAAACCTTCTCGGTCTTTAATAACCCTTGGAAAATAATCTTGTAAATAACCAACTTCAACTCCTACTTCTTTTAACTCATCGTATTTTTTATTAAGAATTCTTTGAACTGTTTCTAAAGAAGTTGATAATTCAGGGTAATTTTTATCAGCTATTTCTTGCGCTTGTTTATATCTTCCATTAAATAAATGGTTTTGAAAAGTTTCAAATTCTTCTGTTTGTTTAAAACCTCTTTTTAAAGGACTAACTTCTTTGGAAGTAACAGTAAAAAAATTTTCAAGTAAATTTAATTCATTACCAATATTTTCATTAACTTGCCTATCCATATCTCTAAGAGCAATCATTAATTTAGAATCTATGTTTCCAATTCTTGTAGAGATAGGAGCAGCTAAATAATCAAAAGTTTTTTGTAACGTTCCATTAGCTCCGACTGGGTTGTTTTTAGATGCCAATATTTGATTTGCAGCAGTTACATTAGGCATTATTAAATCTCTACCGCTGTCACTAACTGCTTCTAAAACATCAGTTTCTGTTAAACCTAATTTTTTATTTGTCTCAGCTCTTATTGTTTTTTCGTCTTTACCAGCAGCTACACCTAAAGCGTATTCTTTTTCAATTTTATTTACAACTGTATTTGCATTAGCTTGACTTTTAGCCGCTTCAGTTCGTCTGTCTAATTTATTAGCTATAAATTTTGTAGCGTTTTCAACAGCTTTTGGAGAAGCCTGTACAGCTTTAATAACTTTTTCACCTATAGCTGGAGCTACCGTTCCTAAAGCAATGTTTTTTACTTTTTCAACAGGATCAAATCTATTTTCAACTAATTGTTCCGCTGTGTCCATTTCAGCAGCAATAAACGCACCAGTAGCAGCAGCTACTTTTGCTTTTTGACTAAAAGGAACTAATGAAGTCGGACTAGATAAATTACCTACAGCATCGCCAATAGCACTTGCTGTTTGATTTTTTCCGTATTCTTTTTGTGACAATACAGTTTCTATGTTTTTTTGAATAGCTCTAGTTTCATGGTGATTTCTTAAAAATTCTAACCTTTCTTCATAAGACATTTCGTCCATGTACTCATCACCAAATCTTTCTCTGGCAGGAATAAACAATCGAAAATCAGTACTGTCAAAATCTCCTGTAACGCCTGGAATACTATAGCCAGCACTGGCTTGAGGAAAAGCAGCTTGAATAGCTATTGCCCAATTTTCTATGTCAGTTCTTGATAAATCAAAAGCTAATTTAGCTTCTTCTAAAAACGAAGCTTTTTCAGGGGTTTGTTCAGTTTCTAAAGGATTTAAAATATTATAAAGTTCTTTAGCAAGTTCTAAGTCTCCTGCGTCATAAGCTTTATTAAAAAATTCTTTTAATTCTTTTGGAGTGTATTCTTTCATTTTTATTTTTTAAGGATCAGAAGGAATTGGTTCGTCTCTGAACTTTTTTAATTTATTGTCCACATCATCAGAAACTGAAATTGTTGTTGGAGAACTATTCGTAGGTTTTGCTCCTAACATAATTTTTAAAGCTTCCGGTAAAGAAGATTTTAAAGTTTGGTTTTTATTGGAAGCAACTCGTTTAGCTTCGTACAACAAATTTTCAGCAAAATCTCTTTGTTCTTCTTTTCCTAAATCATCAAATTTTTCATCAAACTCTTTAGATAACTTTGCGTCATTAAAAACTTTTTCTACTAAATCAGGATTAGGTTTAAAAGTTTTACCTTTTTGTCTTTGCGTTTTTACTGTTCCTAACAAACCTTTTTCGTTGTCTGTTAATAATTTAGTAATTTTTTTACTAGCTTCTTTTGACATGTTGTCAGCTGTATTAAAAGGAACCCATTTGTTTTCCTTCATATCTAATTGCATTAATTTATTATTTTTATCAAATCCTGTTATTACAGGCTCTCCAGTTTTTACATTCACATAAGTAGATCTTTCTTTATTAGTAATTTCTATTTTTTCGTATTTTTCTGCGTCTGGAGGAAGGGGCATCCATTTAGAATTAGTCCTGTTAAAATAAACTTTTCCTACCCTGTCTAAATAACCAGTGTCTACTGCTTCAGTTTCTCCTGCTAACACATGAGTTTTTCTTTCTATATTAACAGGATTTCTTTGAAAATTGTTAAATTGTTTTCTAGCGTCTTCTAAAGTTAATAGACCATTATTAAAATCGTCTACTACTTTTTCTCTGTACTCATTAGGTTTTGTTTCTAGTTCTTTTTTAGCTCCTTCTACAAAAGCATTTTTATCCCTTCTAGCTTCTGCCCTTCTTATTGCAGCAGTTAAAGTAGAAGTATCTACTTTAGTTAATTCACCAGATTTTAATCTCTCTTTAATCTTTGCAATCTCTGGGTCACTTTGTATGTTAGCAGCTAAAGAATTTATTACAGATAAAGAACCTTCGATTCCTTGTTCAATTTGAGCAGCTTCTTCAGATAGCTTTTTAAAAGCTGCTAAAGTTTTATCTGGCGTTTGGTTTGTGTCAGTTAAAATAGAAAGCATAATAGCATCATCAGGAGTTATATCTTCTCCTAATTGTAAATTACCGTTTTCATCTATTTCTGCGTCAGCTTTAAGAATTTTTATTGCATTTGAAATATTCTTATTAATAAAAGTTTGCTGATTAGTTTTTGCATCTACTGCATTTTTTTGTGTCTGAAGCTTTTGAGCTAAATTTAATTTTTCAGTTATTTCTCTTCTTTCTGCTGTTTTTAATTCAATAAGTTTTTGATTAATTTTAAAAGTATCTTCTTCATTAGCAAAAGGAAGTAACGCTTCTAAACCTCTAATTCTAGCGGAGTAAGACGAAGCTTCTCCTTCTTCTGGAACTGCGGCAACTTTTTCTCTATAGACATTTCTGTCTCTTTGTTCGGATGTCTCTAACCCAGGTATTCTACCTAAAGTAACGTCGTACAAAGAATCAAATAAACCTCGGTTACCCCTTGGTTTTTCTACTGATAATAAACCATCAGAACTTGCTTGTCTTCCGTAAACACTGTCTCTAACTTGTTTAGGAAAAAAGTTTTCAAATCCTTCTCTACCAAAGTTACGGATGTTAGCTACTGTTCCACTGCTTAAACCTATAGCCATTTGCTTTAATCTCCAAATATTCCGCTAATTATATCACCAAACCAACTACCACCTTCGTCACCACCGCCTCCTAAAGCTCCGGAGTAAATACTTTTAAGAACGTCTGCTTTAGCTAGTTCAGTATTTAAAACAGATTCAAGACCTGCTCCAGCACCTTCACCAAATAAACCAGCACCGTAACGTCTACCCAAGTCTGCTATTGAAGCTAAGTTAGTTCCTGCTCCAAGCTGTTCCAACATCATTTGTTCAGGCATGTACTGCAAACCCATCATTTGAGCTAAATTCTGGCCTTGCATACCTTGTAGTTGATAAGGCAGCATAGAACCCTGTGAGCCTAGCCCAAACAACCCTGTAGCTGTAGCTAAGTCTTGCGCTCTTTCCTGTCCTGCTTGATCTATAGCAGCCAAAGAAGCTTGATTCATTGCTTCCGCTCTAGCTTTCTCCTGTGCAAACTGTTCAGGGGAACCTCCAAACATTGCTGTAGACAACCCTAATCTACCTTGGCTTAACAACTGATCGTTAAGTAGTTGTCTTTGCCTGTTTTCCTCAGGAGTCTGTGTAGCTCTTATGCGGTCGTATATTTGTTGTTCTCTAGTTCCTCTGTCTCCTGTTACTGCACTTAACAAACCACCAACACCGCCAAATGCTTGATCGCTAATTGACGTTGGAGTTGCACTAGTAAACATAGGTTGTGTTGGTAACTGGGGTGGCTGGGCAGGACCAGTAGTTCTATGATCCTGATCGCCGGGTTGGGTTGCCATAAAATTATATATGTCATTAGCAAGGTTGTGTTTATCAACCCCATTATTTCTTTCTAAATATTTGCGCCTTTCCTCTTCAGCTTTTTGCAAGCGTTCAGGAGTAACATTGTTAAACCTAGAACTTAACGGTGGAGTCGGAATCATTCCTCCTATGCTTCCAGACAGTTGGGCTGCACTAGGTCTTTGGCCACTGGAAATTATTTCTCCTCCTATGCTTCCAGCAGGGTTTGCTATACTAGGTCTTATTGGTCCTGATATGCCGGGAGCATTAGCGTAGGGTGCTAACCACCTACCTGTACCACCTCCTCCTAACATACCACTTATAATATTTTGTATGCCTTGTTGTTGTGCTGCTGCTGGTCCACTTAAAGTATTACTAACGCCACTAAATTCTCCAGTTTCCGGGTCAACTAATGCACTTGTAGTTCCTGTTCCACTGGTAATAGTAAATGGTTTAAACTGAGATTTTTCAAAAGCTTCTTCACCAATTTCAGGAAAACTTTTAGCTAACGTACCGCCAACTTTAGACAAACGGTCCATAACGTCTTGAGCAGCAGCGTAATTAGCTCCGGTGTCAAACAACCCACTTAAAAAGCCACCTACTCCAGTGTCTTGTATGTTGTCTTTCCACCAATCTTTAAAACCACCGCCGCTTGTGTTTCCTCCGGGTACACCTACCATATCTCTATCCTACCTTATTTCCAAACACCAGTTTCCTGCTAACTGTGTAGCAATAACTTCCCGGTGTAGGTCTGATTTCAAAACCATTTGATTTAAAAAAACTATATTCTATTCTGCTCATTGTATAACCAAAGTAATCAGGATTGACTAAACATTCCTTGTGTATTTTAAACCGTTCTTCTTCCAAAGGAT
>VTLG01002754.1_pt1 | contig 18824 bp, 16 predicted proteins | sample 4694571 | NCBI WGS metagenome assembly VTLG01 (sample SAMN12604809, study PRJNA352737) | marine metagenome | biome: ENVO:00000447; feature: ENVO:00000209|ENVO:00000569|ENVO:01000036; material: ENVO:00002151; isolation source: viral sequences binned using virsorter ...
TAGCTCATCGTGTATGGATTGTTTTTGATAAGGATCATGTATTTGACGCCCATGCACTTGAGGGTATGCATAAATCACCAGATATACTTCCTCCAAGTGGTGATTTTTCTAAAATGCTGAGTACTCTTCTCAGTAAAGGTATAGGGCTTCCGCCGCATTTGAGGATGCAAATCGAGGGTGTATCTGATTTGTGGTCGAAGATGAAATGATGGATTTAATGAGAAGGCGATAAGAATGCCACGTAAAGAAGCAGTAGATATACATCCAGCACTCATATCTTCGACAATCGCTTCAGCTGCAAAGAGAAGTGATTACGGATCGCAGATAGAAGGATGGGAAACTTTTACATCAGAGATGAAAGCATTCCTATGGGTAAGACAGTTTCATTCCAAGGACTCAGGCGCACTTGCTTATATCGGACGTTCACAGTCATGGCTTACCAAGTGGGTAGGAAAGAATGTATGTTTTAGTGTTGCAGCCAAGCTGATAAGACAAAGAGCAACCGCAGTAGATGAACTACCAAACAACGAACTTAAACGTGTGGCGAAGTGGCATCTTGTTCAGATGCTTAACGATCCCGAACTACCAGTGGAAAAACGACTTGCCGTAATTAAGCAGATACAGGCACTACCAGATGAGGAAGGGCCAACGAAGGGTGGCGGACGTGGTAAAGTAAAACCTAAGATTAAGCCGATTATTGCAGATGATCTCGTTCCCGGAGCAGTAATGCCAGATCGACGAACACCTCACACGTACCTGGAGACTAAAGATGGCACAGCAATTGTTGAGGACGCGGTATAGTCCACATGAAGGTCAGATAGAAGTACACAGCCTTAATGCCAAGGAGAAATGGATAGAGGCGGCACGGCGTTGGGGTAAATCTCGTTGCGCTCTTGGTGAACTGGAATCTGCATACTACGAATCTCTCAGCCGTTCCATGGATTCAATTAACAAGTATCAACTTGTTCCTCCGGGATTTCACGCATGGGTTGTCGCTCCGTCATATGTTCAGGGCAGACAGGCATGGAACGAACTGTTACAGCTTCTCAACCCAGACTGGATAAGAGAAATTAATCAGGCAAACATGACCATAACTCTAAACGGTATCTCCGAAGAGGTATGGGGATTAATAGAAATGAAGTCCGCTGATAATGCACAGGCGTTACAGACTGTCGGACTGGACTTCCTGTGGGTATCCGAAGCACAGGACATTCCAAATACCGCTGCTGAAAAATTGCGACCTACCCTTAGACAGGCAGGTCGAATGGGAAGAGCCTTCTACGAAGGCATCCCATCCCTTTATCCCGAACACTGGTTCAGGCGCGGATGCGCGGCAGCGCAGAGAGGTGCATATAAAAACCACAGGTACTTCCACTACACGGTATATCAGAACCCATTACTTAATGAGGATGATGTGGACGAGGTTGAATCAGATAAAGAAGTTATGCCCGAATCAGCATGGCGCCGTATGTATCTCGCAGAGTTCTCACTGTCAGCGGGATTCTTTTCAAACATAGAAGAATGTGTCAGCGGTGATTTACTTGACTCTCCCCTACCGGGGAAGAACTACGTCGCAGGTCTCGACCTTGGTGTGAGCCGTGACTTCACGGTTCTTACCGTAATGGACGCGGATGAACGAAGAGTTGTATACCACAGGTTCTGGGATTCGGAATCATGGTCACAGGTACAACAACATATAGTGGCTATCAACGAGGAATGGGGATTACAGAGAATAATCGCCGATGCAACTGGTATGGGTAAAGCTATGGTCGAAGACCTGATGGCATACAATATGCCTGTAGAAGGTATTTCTTTGCAGAAAAGTATACGTGAAAATGTACTTGCAAATTTAACAGTTGCGATGGAACATAGAACGATACAGTTTCCCGCGATACCTATTATGATGAGACAGCTGAGAGCGTTCCAACATATAAGGATGGCAAATGGAAACTTTAAAGCACAGGCACCAGCTGGCGAACACGATGACGAAGTATTCGCTTTAGCACTGGCCTTAAACGCATGTAATGAACCATCATCATCATTGCATACACGTAGACAGGGTCCGGGGCGAAGATACTTACCAACACAGGTCGAAGCAAATACTGGATACGGTACAATGGGTGCGAGTTTTGGTGAACGATATATGAAAGACAGAAGGCTGAAACGCGTAGAAGATCGATGGGATAAAGCAGGAGTTGATCTCTAATGGTACTGATAAATTATGATACAGGTAATCCATTGGTTCCGGGTGATCAGGTCTATGATGATTCCAAGCCAACAGATGAACATGTCTTACAGATATTTGAAACGTACCGTACGCACTTTGAACACTTCCATGCACAGTGTGAAGAAGAAGACGAATACTATTTTGGAACACGCACTGTTCCGATTCCCGATGACATGCCGATTGATCCAGTTCGGCCTGCAACTCCTCACGCTATCGTTAATGTCGCGACAGACCATGTCGATGTAAATAACCCTTCTATATTTGTACCCTCTCCATCACCTCGTGCAAAGAACAGGTCGGAGAGAATACAGAAATTCTTACAGGGTGTATGGATGCATATACCCGAACATAAGAAAAGAACAGTTGTAAAGCATTCGATACAGTACGGCGTATCTTTTATGAAGGCATGGTGGGATGGGGACAAGTGGCCTGATAGCCCGAAGTTAGAGGATTACGATTCGGAAGAAGAATACAAGGAAGCACTAAAGGATCATCTTGAGGAAAGAGACATATCCTTTCCGTTCATACTCGATGCGGTAAATCCTAAGAACCTGATCTGGGATGATTCAAGAGCAGGAATGAAATGGACAATCGAGTTCTACGAAGCACACTGTAATGATATCCGCGCACTCTATCCTGAGTGGACGCCAGTTATGCCGACATCGGAAAATGTTACCTTCCTTGAGTACTGGGATGATACTTGGTGCGGAAGAATGGCAGACGGTGAATGGGTATGGGGGCCGTACAAACACGGCTATGGGTTTAATCCGTATATAAAGATACAGCCAGCAGCATCACTGGATTATGATATCGGGTCTCCCGAAGATAGATATCAGGGAATACTGAAACCTGTACACAGTCTCCTCGACTCAGAGGCAAGGCTGATTACACAGTACGAAGCCATACTGAGACAGTTCGCATGGAGAACCATAGATTTTTATGGCCCTGCGTCGTCAGCTGAAGCAACCATGGACGAATACGAACTGTTCGCATCAAAGAACTGGGTACGACCAAACGTACAGATAGAACCATCTCCACTTGCAAATCCTCCACAGGAAATCTTGCAACAGCTTGGAATGGTACAAACCATGATCGAGGAAGCAACTTTTCCTAACGTGGTACGAGGTATGCGACCTTCAGGGGTATCGTCAGGATTTGCGTTATCTGTACTTGCGGGTACTGGCAGACTTGTATTTGGTAAGTTTGCAGATGCCATGGGAAGAGGAATGGAAGAGGCTAATCAGAAGTTCCTCAAGCTTGTAAACAACAAGGCCATGGGTCGGGTTACGGTACACGGAAGAAGCACGGTACACGAATTCGATCAGTCTATTGAACCCAATGATATTAAGGCGTTCTATGAAAATAACGTAACCCTTAAAGCAGAAGCACCAGAGGAGAGAGAGCGTGAAGCACTACTTGCACTCAGACTCTGGAACGGTGGATCAGGACTCATCAGCTTATACGAGGCACAACGAAGAGTCGGAATTACCAATCCGCTTGAAGAACAGAACCAGATGGCCGCTGAAAAACTCCTTGAGATGGCGAGGGCAGAACAGGCGGCAGAGGTCGCACAGGCTGTACAACTGGAACAACAGAGGGCGCAAGCTGCGGACGTAACAGGGAATCAACTTGGAACACAGTATCTTCCAAACCAGTCCCAGTTACAGAGACCGGGTGAGCAAAATATACAGGGACAAAGAACAGCAACCGCAGCTGGACGTGAGTCTGTATATCCACAGGGATTAGGCGGACTTGATATTCTTGGTTCCCAAATAGGGACAGCAACTGGTATAGGTAGAGATATGCCGTCAGGACAGAGGGTAGGATAATGCCAAAGAAAGAAACAGACTTGTTAAGAGACCCAGTTTCATCTGCACAATTAAGGTATCAAGAACAGATTGAAGCTTTTAAATTGCAGTATATTCCGAAACCAAAGAGAACGGCTCTTGGGGATTGGGCAAAACAGAACAATATTGATGTTAATGATTTGAGGATATAAATGCCAGATTATGGAAAGTTACAAAGGCGCGTTCAGGCGTTTATAAAAGCACAGGCCGAAGTTCAGAGTGGCACAGCTGGTCTTGCAGTGATGTTAGAAATTCTTGAAAAATCTGGTGAACTGACTCCAGAGTTAGAATCGACAGTAAACCAAGCCCAAGATCAAGAAAAGACTGATAAAGAAATAAAAGATACATATCTTAATGCTCAATTTACATTAGGAAATGCAGAACAACTTGCCAATGAGATTGTAGAAAAAATTGAGATTGCTCACGGACGTGTATTAACAAAGACTGAAGAAGATGCGATAAGAAATTACACTGTTGATAATTTCTTAGTTGGAGGCAAGGTAGATTTTAATCTTCCTGCTGATAGTACCCTTAATGAAACTTATGTAACTGAAGATTTGCGTAATGTTTTAAGCGACTATGAAGGGGAAGTGATTAGGTGGCCTGGTGCTGTTACAACAAGCCAGAAGATCGGGATTCTGGGAAAGCAAGCACAAGAAGCAGACATTATAGATTTTAAAGACCGTAGAGAAAATACGGATTTCTGGAAAAATGTCAAAGACAATATGCCTCTTATTTTAGATCATATGGATGACATTTCGTCAGAAAGGGAATTTGATTTTAGCAATATTGCTGATCGGTTATTTGGTTACACTACATTAATTCCAAGAACACCTGAAGATTTTGAATTAAAGCAACTATATGGTGGATGGATAGACCTTCCAAATCCTAATATGGAATCTCCGACGGATTGGTCTAACAGGTTTAACTTAGAGCAAATGTCTCTAGCGGAACAAGAGGCATACTTAAAGAAACATACTGAAGATGTTTTTACAACTTTTGAGAATAGAATAAAGTTTCTTCATCCTGATGCTAACTTAACCGATGCAGAGAAAAAGGCTCGTAATTCATTTATTGCTGATGGGAAAATAGCAATACAAAACAGTATGGATTCAATGTACTCAGGGGCAAACGAGGCTACAAGGGCGCTCTCAAATGAGATGTTAATTTCTCAATTTACGGATGAGATTCCAAATGTTATAGAACAGGCAAAAATTGATTTTGATTTAAAAACTCATCATGACACTATTAAGACTACATCTGATGCAAGGGATCAGATATCAAATGCCATACAGTCTATGCCTGAAAGAGGCATGGGGCATGGGCGTCTTCCGTCAAAGGAAGCTTTAGATCGATTAGCTGATAATTATTATCAACATGTTCAACAGCAAAAAGATGCAAACCGTCCTTTTCTGTCATCGGAAGAATTTATTAATATCATGGACAGGACAAGTATTGTTGATCTTGTAAACCAACAAAGGGTTAGTGATTACAAAGATACTGATGCCTTTAAAGAATTAATTCGTAATACTGTTGGATTACCAGAAAGACCAAGTTCTCAGGGGGGTGGAGAATACGGTGCGGTTACAAGTCTTGGAAAACAGTTTGAAAGTCTATTAAGAAATGTGCCAGGGTCTGTTGACAAGCCAGGTCTTGCCTCAGATTATGTTTTGCAATCTATATATGGTAGTGGTGTAGGAATCACTCCGATGGGAGATTTTGCACCTTTTTCAGGAATGAGAATGGATCAATTTGGTCAACCTATATATGAGTCTGGCCCAGAGTTTTTACAGAATTTATCATTATATCCATGGCAAGTTCAGCAAATGGTTAACTATGCACGAAACCGTCCTGCATTAGATATTATTACTGAAAGATTTGGGGGAGTTGCTCCCTCTCCACCATCCAATATATTTGGAGAGAAACAAACTCAATACTTTACAGATGATGGGGAAATTCCTATGCATGTTGTTGATGGAAAATTAATTCCTAATATGAAGGAAGTTAAAAGTGTTGAAGTACCAGTTGGCCCTTTTACAAGTGCCGTGTCACCAGGGTTGTTAAATGGAATATCTGAACCAGAACCAACTCCTTGGAGAGTTGAAAGAGGATTGGAAGCAGGCAGTATTTAATGAATAACTGGGAAGAATTTGAAAAACTTTTAGCAAGAGATGCAACTCCTTATGTATGGAAAGATGTACCTGTTCCAGATAAAGACCCTCAAGGAAATATAACTGGAGTAAGGCTTCAAGATATTCCTAAAGTAAATTTTGGGCAGACTTCTATAGGGCCAGCAACGCCCTATCATGAAATGGCATATACGCAACGAGAGCCGTTAGGGCCAACGGAACCTATACCATGGGTAGACATGGCTCCTCCAGGATGGACTCCTGGTGCAGGAGACTTGCCATTCATGATTAAATCTCCTCCACCACCACAAAGTCAGGCTGCATTGAACGCCTTAACAGGACAATTGCCTTTCTTTACATGGGATGAAAAAGTTGATGACAGGCCATTTTTAAATAAGTTTATAACCGATTGGTCGCTTGATATTGGCCTAGGTGCTAGTAAGGCAGCAGGAAATATTAGTAGACGTATACTGTTTGAGGCTTTAGACCTTCCGGGAGTTATGAATTTTGTTGAAAGTACTGCTAATACCTTTGCTTCAGATACTGAGTTTGCCAAAGGAATAAGTATTATAAAGCAGTTGCGAGATGGGTATGAGCCATGGGAATTCAACTACTTTTCTCCTGAAAATTCAGCACAGACTGTAGGGTATACAATCGCTTCAGCAATGGGATTACTGCCAGCCAGTCCACCTTATACTGCGTTTGAATTACAAAATCAAAATCTTTTTGAATCGATATTAACCCAGGCAGGATTTGTAATACCAGCTGCATCAGGTACTCCTCTTATTCAAGGAGCTATGACGGCAGCGCGAGGAGGGTTGCCGACTGCGAGTAAGTATATCGCTCCACCTAGTCCTGCGGTTACGAAATTACGTAATGCCATTAAAGAAGGCAATGAGCGCATAGGGGAACAACAAGAATTACAAGCAGAACTAAAAGGTGAAAAACTTAGAAAGTTTGCACGATCTATAGAAGAACAAACCTTAATGGATGAGGGTGCAGATATCCCTACTATTAGAATAACTAAAGGATCAGTAAAAGACCTTTCAGGAGAACTTCCTAGATTAGAAGGCTTACAGATAAAACTTGATGCGGAAGACATGGATGAACTGTATAAGATTATATGGGAAAATACTGATGAGGTTTCAAAGCCAAATCATATTCCTATTAATTTAGCTGGTCGTCAAGTAAATTCGGTTGAATATTTAAATAATATGAAAGCTTTTGGAAAGGTTGTTGATGCAAAAGAACTGCCACAGCCAGCCGAACTATTACGTTTAGAAAAGATTTTTGGCAGTGACATGGTCGATGACCTTGTAAGTATGAGGTCTAAAGGAGATGCATTCTTTGAGGCATTTCTTGATGGATGGAACTTACAAAAAGCTATTATATCTTCTATAGATATATCTGCTCCGGGTAGGCAAGGGTGGAAATTATTTCCTGTCCCAGGTGTTACTCCATATAACAAGGAGTATCTCAAGGCGTTTGCGGCACAATTCAAGGTACTTGATCCTATATTTGGTAAGCATCAGTACAACATTATTGAAGCAAGCATCATGGAAAATAAATATTATGATGAAGTAAAAAGTGTTATGCCATTAATGGAGCAAACTGGCGCAAGAAGAGGAATTAACAATGCAGAAGACGCGTTTATATCGGATTGGGCAAGTAAGATTCCCGGTGTTCAAATATCAGAACGTGCATATAACACCTTTTTAAATAAATTGCGCTTCGATTCTATGTACAAAACCGTAGATGACTGGAATAAGTCTGGGGTTGAATATAGTGAAGTCGATTTGCAAGACCTTGCAAATGTAATTCTTTGGTCAACAGGTCGAGGAAGTCTTGGGCCAGCAGAAAATCATGCCAAGTTATTAAATGCGTTAATGTTTTCACCTCGTTTTGCCACGGCACCTCCGTTATTTTATGGTTCTATGGTTACCGATTTAACTAAAAGAGCATTAGGGGCAAATAATGTTCGCAATTCAGAAGTCAGTAAGATACATGCTCGTATTGTTATCGGACATTTCTTAAAAACTGCCGGTATATTTAGTTCATTTAAAATAGCAGAAAAAATGTATCCAGGCTTTCCGGGCGAACACCAAAAGGTAACTATAGAAACTGATCCTAGGGCAACCGATTTCGGGAAGATACAGATTGGTGCGCTGAGATATGACTTCTGGGGTGGTGATGCACAGTTAATGAAATTTATAGCAAGAATAACAACAGGTGAAATAAAGAATAATGCTGGTTCAATAATAGAAGCAGATACAGGAAAGCTGCTTGAAAAATACCTTAGAAGTAAGGCAGCTCCTGGGACATCATTATTTTACGATTACGCAATTAAGAAAGAAGACTTTTACGGTAATGAAGTCAGGTTTACTCAAGAAAGCTTAAAAGAACAGGCAATGCAACGGTTGCTTTTTATGTTTGCACAGGATATTGCTGATGTTGCTGGATTGCAAAATGACAGCCTGTCTAATGTTGGGTTTGCTATACCGTCTCTTTTGGGAGTTGGCGTACAGGCATACGAAACAGCAGATGATTTAAGAAATGAACTTGCAATTCGTGAACATGGGGTGTTGTATAACGACCTTGCAACAGACCCAGATGGATTCAGTAAGCAAGTAGCCATTGATAGAAATCCAATGATCATACAGTATTACGTTGACGCAAGAGAAAGACGTCCAGCAGCTGACCCCACAGAACAATGGTATGAGGGATTGGAAGCTAACCGTTTGCGTGTACTGGAACTTGAGGAAGGGTCTGATAGGGCGCCAGATGGACTTATTCCACGGCTTGAAGCGGGGGTAGAAAGAGGAGATTTAAGAGACGCAATCCAAGATCATTTACTAAAAAAACATTTATCATGGTTGTCTAACATTCCTGCGCATGTCGAAGAAGTAAAGGGGTTAGAGAAGAAACCAATATTAGAATTGTTTAGAGATAGATATTGGTCAATTACACCAGGGATTGATTTAAGAACTGGTACGCCAGATTTTGAATTACAACAAAAAGAAAGAGCAGAAGTTTTACGAGAAGCAGCATCAATAGGCATACCTCCACATAACATTAGTACAAGAGGCCCTGCATCTAGGAATCCTGATCCCGCTAAAGCAAAACTAATAAATGACGTGATTGGAAAATATCATGACGATATAGAGTATTTGCGAGTTAACTATTGGAATCCGATAAAAACAATCATAGATGAATCGGGAATGAAAGATTACTATACTGAATATAAGGAGTCTAACTTTCCAGGTCTGTATACAGATTCAAATACAGAACAGGGGAAACAATTTAATGACTTTTTAAATGCTCTTAAGTTATTAAAGCAACATCTTAGAACGTCTGATCAAAGGATTGATGATGTTTTATGGGATTACGGTTATACCGATAACATAATAAATGAAGACACTATTGAAAGGGTGGCTCAGTCAGGCCAAATGACAGAAGCATTAATGGAATGGATAGAGTCAGGAAAGACTCTTCCCCTTCCACAATAATTGACATCAACTAAGAACAAAAACTAAACTGTGAAGGACGTCACATTTTCTCATCAAACGATAGGAGGTTCTAGGTGACTACGGAAAACACAGATATTACATCTGAATTGGATCAGGATCAGGCACAATTGGACGCTGTTCAGGAGGGAACACCTCAAACAGGAGACCCAGTGACTGAAGAACTTCGGGCTTTAAAGGGATTGGTTGAACATCAGAATCAAATGATTGAAAACCAGAACAGACAAGTAGCCGGGTTGCAGTCAAAGGTGGACAGAGGCTTGAATGGAATGCGAGACCAATACGAACAGGGAGCGATGCAACAGCGCCAACAGGCTATGCAACAGTATGCTCAACAGGTACCCGAAGAATACCGAGCAGGTTTTGAGTACTTGATGAATGAAAATGCACAGCTTCAACAGCAACGGATGCAGTCACAGGCAGCACAACCCGAAGCTGAAACGCAAAATGCGTCATCGGAATGGGAGCAAATTTATGCTATTGCGAGGAGTATGGGAGTTGATCCGCAAACCCCAGGTATTGATTACCAAGCATTTACCGATCCGGGATTGAACGAAGGTCAGAGGAGAGATAGGTTCTTTAATAGTCTAAAAACGGTAATGGCAAGTCCAACACCGCAAGCAACTACACCAGAGCCAACTCAAACACAACAATCAGAGGTACAGAATCCGCCACAGGCAGGGACTCCAGCCAATGGTGTTGCCACTAACCTAAGATCAATCGAACAGATAGAGAGGGCTTACATAGAAGATAAGCTTTCTTTTGACGATTATAAGAAAAGGTTGTCCGAAGCAGGACAACAATAACTAGGGAGAATTAAATGGCAACAGGAATTTCGCTGTCCAGCACTTCTAATTTAACAAACGGACAGCGCATCGTGATTGCTTCTGCAAAGGAAGCATTTGAGCCTGCTGCACCAGACCCGGATTTGATTGAGAGTGAGCGCATTCCCACTGGCGTAAAGCAATGGGACATAAGCACTTATGCTCGATTAACAGATGCTCAAGCCCTCACAGAGGGTGTTGATCTGTCTTCGGTTCAGCAGCTTGCTACAAATACGCTCCAGTTAACTCCCGCGGAACACGGTATTCTAGTGACACTATCTAACCGTCTCGTTAGGAGACAGGGTGATAGCAGTGTGGTTTCCGTAGCGGGTAGGCAAATTGGATCGTCGTTACGACGGCGCATGGCTAAAGACGTTATTGCACTCTATGATGGATTTTCAAAATCAATTGTTGGTGCAACTAATGCAATGGATATTACACATTTCAGGGGAGCGGCAGCTTATCTCTTAACAGATAACAACACCAGTTTTGGTCCTGCTCCAATGCCTCTACATGCTGCTCTACATATTGAGCAGATCAGTGACATAGTTGCAGACCTAACTTTAGGTATGCCTTCAAGCGTTTCTCGTACTGCTGACTCTTCGTCCTCATTTTCAGGGCTGTCAGCAGATATGGTGCAACGATGGTGGAGAGGTTCTGACCGACTCTATGGTATTCCCATATTCCACAGCGGTAACATTTCACGCGATAGTGGTGATGATGCCAAGGGTGCAATCTTTGCTTCCGGGGCGCTTTACATGGTTGTCGCTAATGATGCTGATGTGACAGAGGAAGACGATAACTCACTCAGAGCGAGAGAGTATGGAATCTTCCAAGAGTGGGCAGAAGGGGAAAGGGCTGACCCTCATGGTGTTGAAGTGTTCTCTGATGCAGCTACAACTGTTTAAGGATTGATGTTTTTTGGTTAATCAAAGTGTACCGACATATGAAGGTGAAGCACCTTCTTCAAAAGAACGAAGGCGAATCGTTGACGAAAGTGGACGTGATGCCATCCTCTTTGATACGGACTCGACTGAAGGGTCGAAGATTCGTATATGGGACTTGGTTGATGAATCATGGACAGAGCCACTTGAGCGTTACCTTGCTATGGATCACTATCTCAGTAAGGTTGTTTTTAAGTGTTCTGCCTGTAATGAAACCTCGCTTCATAAAGAAGATATACAGCGACACCTGACACAGGTAAGGGCTAATTCTGAATCCCATAAGGAAGCAGAGTTACACCAAGGCATAGGTGAAGGTGGTCAGATAATGATTCACTGCACTGGATGTGGAGCGCCTTTGTCGATGCGTAAGAACCAGGGACAGAAACATATAGACAGAATTAATAATGATTATGAGGCCCATGTAAAGGCAGGGTCAATTGATGTATTACTCATGCACAAGTATGCTACAGCACCCTCAGTATCAATGCCTCTACAGGTGGTGGATACCATCTCCTTTGGTGGCAAAGAGCCTGATGTCGACCAGGAGAATCGGAACGTAGACGATAGTCCGCGCAGACGACGTCGGCGTAGAAGGAGAAATAGATGACCACAGCCACAGAGGAGCAGATCATTGTAGACTCGTGGGATTACTTCCTTGATGATGATAGTCCAGCACGAGAACACGTCGAGATGTTCAGAGAGATGGAATGGACGTTTATACAGAGAGAACTCAGGAACGAACTTGGCTATAAGCTGGGGGTAGGACAGGAGCCTCACTGGGTAGAACGTGGAAGGGCAGTTCTGTACCATCGTGTAACAGTAACTAACTATGGTCGTGAAGACGACTACGGTTGGCAAGCCACCAATCCGTTACCCTGTGCTAATGCTGTGCAGTTACGTAATTATCTCCAAAAAGGTTTCCGTCTCCGCTCAAGTGTTGACCCACTTGTTGACGTTGAGACGTCTGAGACCGCCGAATTCGCTGAGGGTGATCCATATGCAGATGCTCCATATGTTGTGCCTGGAAGAAAGGCACCTAGAAAGTTTCTTACATGGGATGCGTACAGGATGTACTGCCAGAATAGAGGCGTACAATTAAGGTATGACCCACCAAGTGAAGTAACGGAAAGAATGAAGGAGTATGAGTACTACTGCTTAGTTCATGATCATGGTTTTAAAAGCTTGAGAGCAACACAGAATCATAGAGCCTACTATGTGGCACCTCCTCCAAACGGACGAGGTCAAAACCACGCAACAGTCGAACAGATGAAGGTTGTTATTCCAGAGCCTGAAGTAGTCGAGGAAGAAGTTCCTGTAGAGGAACCTGAGACTGCTAAGAAGGATGATGGGCTGACAGGTGCAATCAAACGAGTGGCTCGTGGTAAGAGAAAGAAATAATTTAGTGACATTGAGGTATTAAAATGGCACTCACGTATGGAATAATATGGGCGGATTTTGGAGCCGAGAAAAAAGAAACGGCTTCAGCTGAACATGCCCTAGGAACAAAAATGGTACTTCCTGACGGAAGGACTTTTTACTATGCTAAGAATAGCAGTGCGGCTATTGCGTCAGCTGGAATGATTGTAGATGGAATAGCAGCAGTAGCTGCTCATGACATGGACGTACCACCAACAGCTGCGCAAAGCGTTGCGGACAACACTGTTAGTCTTGAAGTACCTACTACTGACTTAACTGAAGATCAGTACAAGGACGGATATCTTATTTTTAATGATGCGGATGGGGAAGGAGAGGTATATAGAATTGTGTCTCACCCGGCTCATGATGCGTCTGATGATGCAACCGTCATAATTACTATAGAAGATGAAGGATTGCAAACTGCAATAACTACTTCTACAGAGGCTCAGTTAATTTATAATCCTTATACGGATATAAAACTAATTGATGGTGACGGAACTATGACAACAGGGCCGTTAGGAGTTACAACCATACCAGTAACTGCAAGTTATTACTGTTGGATACAAACTTCAGGGATTGCTAGTGTAGGTATTGGCGCACAGGTTGGGGTACTTGGTGATGGCTTGAGTGTGTCTCAAGAAAGTGGGGAAAGCGGACTGGCAGAAAGGGCCGACTATTCTGATGAATCAGACTTACGAATTATAGGAACTGCAATGTCAGTTGCTTCTGTGAATACAGATAAACAAGTCTGTTTGTTAGATATTAGGTCATAAGGGAGTTCCCTTATGGGAAAGATCAACGGAGAGTGGCTGGGAGGGTTTTATATAGAGACTCTCCCAGTCATTTATAGCTATGTCTGAAGATAATAAGTACCATCCCTCGTTTGTACCTCTCATTGAGAAAATTAATGAGCGAGGGTATAGGTCGCCATACGCATATGTTTCCTTTGAGACCAAGGAAGGACATGTTCACCACGTCCCCATAGGCAATGGAACAGATAACCTGATAGCCATGGGTGATTCGGTTGAGGATGTCGCAAGCTTTCTTGTTGATAGTATTGCGGCCTGTCATCCAGACAAGCATAATGGACACGGTACGACGCATGACACGTCACAGTTTAAGAAGGCTTATGCTTCGGCAATAACACAGCTTCTGAATACTGATTACGATACGGAGTACGCACACCAGGTATGGCTTGAAAAGATGTATAAGAAGTGGGGCGGTCATATACCAGCTGCGGTCTTGATGCCAATTGAAGACCAATGGCGTATGATTATCCCAGACTTTAGAGGCGATGCACACGTACATAATGTTAGAGAGGGCGCCTTAGACCATTTACCAATGCCCGATGAGGAAAATTCAATTACGGCACCTATTGGTCATTACAGGGCAGAGCCTGAAGAGAAGGAGTAAGTTATGAGTAGGCAACCACAGGCACTCGATTACACATCAGGAACTATAAGTGACTCAGCTGTAACCATACTTGGTATGGGGTCGGCTCTTGTTACAACAATACCTACCGGGGCCAGAAGTTTTGTCGGCACTATTGAAGAGGCTGCTGTGCGATCAAGAGGAGATGGCACAAGCCCAACTACATCTGAGGGTCAGTTAATAAGTAACGGTGATGTAGTGTACCTGGGTGAATCAGAGTTTTCATCCATGGAATTCATACGAGACACAAGTACCGACGCTAAACTGAGAGGACATTTCTATAATCTTGAGGTAGACGTTATGCTTGGGAAGGTTTCCTAGATGATTATCGTTCCGGGGCAAGCCGTCGGATTAATCGGAGACGGAGGCAATAATGAAGTTGCCACGTTTACCGATGACCGTCACATCCAGGGGGAGGCGAACCTTACCTTTGATGGGTCTACGCTGACTGTTACTGGTGCGTTAACCGTTGGGGTTGATGATACTGGACATGATGTTAAGTTCTTCGGTGCTACTGCTAGTAGATATATGCTTTGGGATGAATCTGAGGATTACCTAATTTTTCCTGATAATGTAAAAGCTGTATTTGGTACTGGTGGAGACTTATCTATATATCACGATAGTAACCATTCGTATATATCAGACCAAGGGACAGGCAACATAGCAATTCTTGCAAACGACTTCCAAGTTAATAATGCTGCTAATAACGCAAACATGATAAGTGCTACGCAAGGTGGTGCTGTTGCGCTTAATCATAACGGCTCTACTAAATTAGCAACTCACGCATCTGGTGTAGAGATTACTGGCTCTCTTGAAGTAGCAACCATCGACTTCACCGATGGTGATTTGGCTATGACTATAAACGATACTGGTACAGTTACGTTTGCTCAAGCAGTTACAGCCGATGCAGGAGTAACTGTAGGGGACACAGCAATAACTGATGGGAAGATTGCTGATAGCGGTGACTTTGTTATTGAAGCTGGGGGAAACAATATAGAATTAAAAGGCACTGGGTCAGCCGCTACTTACATCGACATAGATACTGTCTCAGGACAAAATGCAAGACTAACATTTCAGAATGGCGGTACTATCAAATGGAATATAGGTAACCAAGCGAGTAATGGAAACTTAACTTTCTATAATGACCAAACAGATACTACTGCATTTTATATAGAAGCTGATAACGATGCGTACTTCTCTGATGATGTACGTATGGGTGCGAATCTTGACATGGAAGGCTATAGCGTATTTGGTAATGGTTCTGGACTGGATCCATCATATACATTAACTGTTGACCGTGCCTTTTCTGATACATCACAGGCTGTTTCTTTAAGGGTTAGAGGGACTATAACTTCTACGGATGGAACAGGTACATTAGCAGGATTTCAGGTGCAACCAGCAGGAACTGTAATTAATTCTGGCAATGCTCATAATGTTTATTCCGCATGGTTTATTGAGCCTGCAATAACCGAAACGTCTGGCTCAGTAACTACAGCAGCAACAGTTTATATACAGAACGCTCCCACAGAAGCAGCTAGTAACTATGCACTATTCGTAGATGCAGGCGATAGTAGATTTGATGGCAATGTCGGCATTGGTGCTGCACCTTCTCACGAACTAGATATACAAGGAGATACTCCTACTTTCCAGTTGACTTCTACAAACGCCATTGCCGACACTTCAAGTACAGAAACTATTGCTGACATCGATTGGGAAGGACAGAAGAATAGTCTCTACCGAACAGTGGCTCGTATTCGTGGTAGAGCAAATGGTACATGGTCATCGGCAACCGCCGGAGATGCTGATTCGGCATTTGATTTCTATGTTAACAATGGCACTGCATTGGTTCTTAAAATGACTTTAGATGCTACTGCGTTAACTCTCGGTGCTGATGGGTCAGGTATAAACCAACAATGGTATGGCGATATAAGTGGCAGAGATATGCTATGGGACGCTGATGCTAACAGGCTTGAGTTCAAAGACAATACCTATATGTCCTTTGGTACTGGTGCTGATACGCAGATGTACCATACTGGTAGCGGAATGAAGATGGATACGGATGACCTTACTATTCAGTCTTCTACATCAACAAAACCTGTACTTGCTATAAAGAATACAACTGGCGGCTCTGGTACTGGAGCAATATTAGACTTATATAGAAGCACAACATCTGAACAAGATGATGACTATATAGGCAATATAGAGATGAACTATGATAACGATGCAGCACAAAAGACAAAGTATCTTCACATATATTCACAGGCAAAAGACGTAACAGATGGTACTGAGGATGGAAATATAGTTGTTAGGGCTATGGTTAACGGTACTCTTACAACTTTATTTTATTCTGCTGCTGCTGTGGTTTCTGGTGACTTCAATGACACTTCTGATGTAATGCTAAAGGACAACATAGAAGATATAGACACCGCCATCGATACGGTCAAGCAGCTACGTCCTGTGACCTTTGACTGGAAACTAGATGACAGGGAAGCGTCAGGATTTATAGCACAGGAAGTTGAGAAAGTAATTCCCAACATCGTAACTGGAATAGATGCTACAGAGGATGGAGATAGAACAGAACATAAATCTATCAAGACTATCGGACTAGTGGCACAGATAACCAAGGCACTACAGGAATCCATAGAGAAGATTGAAACATTAGAAGCACAGGTAAAGGAATTACAGGAGGCTTAACGTGGCTACAGGAGATTGCAGTTTATCCATCAGTGTCGAAGGTGGAGTAACTAAGACAGTTGCTATCGACTCTGCGACAAGGGTTCTCGCTCTCGCATTCGAGACAGCAAGAACATCAGGCAACGATGATCCGATCAATACCGATGCTGAATGGCAAGCATTAATGGTTAACTATCTTGCCGACAAAATTGTTTTAAATGCTAACAGACAACAGGAAGCAGGGCTTACTTATACAGCCAAGACATATACGGCGGCTACATAATGACACAGGAACAACAACAGGAACAGATCCAGGTTACAGATGCAGATTTTGCGGAACTTTTTCGCAGACAGCCACAGGCTCAGAACGAACTTAATCGCATAGTGAGTGAGAGAGTTCAGAGAGAGATGATGCAAAAGCGCATCGAGGAGTTGGAAGGCCAGAAGTCTAACGGTGTCGGAGAGATAACCCCAGATTTTATTGAGGCTAAATAGTGGGAACCACATCTTGGGAAACTATGAGACAAGAGATAGTCAGACCTTTTGGTCTGGTTACTGGCACGACGACTACAAATGTCGCAGCCAACACTTCTCTTATAGATACAGGTTTAACTGATCTCTATTCAGCTGATGATTACTTCAATGGTAACTGGTTTGCCATCGTTACAAGTAACAACAGGGACGGTCAGTACAGGCGCATCACAGACTATGCTCAGTCCAGTGGGACTCTTACAGTTTCAAAGGCTTGGGGCGCTGGTACCGATGGTGCAAATTCAACCTATGAATTGATGCCAGTACCGCCGAACAATGTGATGAGAGCATATAATCGTGCCAGGCAAATTGTATGGCCTCAGATAGGCATCGTCCGTGATGTCGAAACCTTAGTTACTGGGAACAGGCAGTTCACATATGAGATACCTTCAACCATTAGGAAGGTGAACCGAATATATCTTGGTGAAAGATATGAAGCGCAGACAGATGCAGAGAATCTGTTAGTCAACGGCTCATTTGAGAACTGGACTAATGCTACAACAGCAGATAACTGGAGTGTTACAGGCTCTGGTTCTCCATCTGTAAATCAGGAGGAACAGACAAGTTCCCCTACCAACTATGCCGTACTATCAGGAAACAATTCAGCGAGGTTAATAGTTCCTGCCTCTTCAGGCACAGTTACTACTTTAGTACAGACGTTTAATTCTGCTTCATCCGATTACACAGCGGTAGCTACACAGGGAATGGAAGCAAATGTTTCGGCATGGGTCTATTGCACAGTAGCAAGTCGTGTTTCTTTAACTATAGATGGCACAGTTCAATCAGAGACTCATGGTGGAACTGGTTGGGAGTTGCTGAAAGGTAGTGAGATTCTTACTCAAGATGATACTGCAACTGTAGTTGGTATATCTGTTACATCGGGTGCGATTCTAGCAGTGTATGTTGATGAAGTATTCCTTACACTTGGGCAGTCAGAAGCACTTGACAGACCATACACCCCAATTACTAACTGGGATATAGTTCCACCCGCAGCTGGTGCGTCCACCGGGGGAACACTAAGATTCACAGGAAGCATACCTTCACATCACAGGTTAAGGATCGTAGGCACAGACTTGCTGTCGTCAGTATCGAGTGATGCAAGTACCATCGAGATAGATGGAGAACTACTGGAGCCTCTGTATAATAAGGTGCGCCAGATGATTGCGGATGAGATGTCGATGGGAATACCAGATAGTTACTGGTTTACGATGGCACGACAATACGAAGCGGAGTACAACAAGGCTATTGAAAGTGGCGCCGTGGGACTTAGAGTACCGC
>VTLG01004537.1_pt1 | contig 18823 bp, 27 predicted proteins | sample 4694571 | NCBI WGS metagenome assembly VTLG01 (sample SAMN12604809, study PRJNA352737) | marine metagenome | biome: ENVO:00000447; feature: ENVO:00000209|ENVO:00000569|ENVO:01000036; material: ENVO:00002151; isolation source: viral sequences binned using virsorter ...
ATGTTACGCCGATGTGTATTCATTTTTGCGATGGGCTACCCGGTCCAGTTGGTGCCACAATCTGTCCAAGATGATACCTGAGCTGTTCTTCTGTCAGTTCATGGCCATTCAACCATATCCTGCCATCGTCTGGCTTTGTGTTCTCAAACTGCAGCAGCCAATAACCGCAGTATGTCCATGCCATAGACTGAATGCCATAGTGCTCATTGCGTGCAGGTGTGCCTAGTCGCATAGTCTCATCGATTAGCTGCATAGTTAGCTCTTGGCCTGGCCCTGGCTTGCACTGATGACACTTCATCTCGACAAAGGCAATGCGCCTGGTGCAGTAGTTGCGCAGGACAAAATCCACGTCAAAACAAGTGAAGCATGATGGACGCTGGCTGCTTGGCAGGTTAGCACGTATCCATCTGCTCATGCCTTCCTCTCGAAACCCTGTTCGTTCTTCAACTGTGCTCATTCGTATGTGATGTAGGTGAGGTCGTCGTAGTAATCGCCCCAGGTCCAGCTTGCGTCGTCGTACCAGCCTTCTCCTTGGCACTCTTGCGGTTGTGGCATGACGTGCACAACGGCTGCAAGTTGTTGACGTCGTAGAAGGCACCTCCCTGGGACACTGGCCTGATGTGGTCCACCACATTTGCCTGCCATCCACATGCTGCACACACAGGGTGTTGCTTTAGAAATGCCTTGCGTAGTTTCCTCCATAGCTGTGTCCAGTAGCGTTTGTCTTGCTTGCGCTTAGCAAACGGTTTCGCCAATGACTTTGAGTAAAGCGCGCCGCGAGGCGTTCGATGTATATGAGCCACGGTGTATATCTTTTACCATGCAATGCAGGCGCTCATTCTGCGTCCCGCTCATGCCTGTTTCTGCTACGTGCACCTCGCCGTCCTGATCCGTCCACGTGTATTCTACGCGCAAGGTTTTCCGGTATTCTTCGATTGAAGCTGCTATCTGCCGCAATTCTTTCTGCGAGTATGGCTGCAACTTTGGCCTCGTAATATTCGATCCAGTCTTTAAGTCTGTCATTTGTTGGTCTTTTTCCTGTTGTTGCTATCTCGTATATCTCGTCGCACACGCCTTTGCCGTACATGCGCTCCAGTGCTTTGCTGTACAGCCACTGCTGCCCGCCACTCTGCATATTGCAGCCCTTGCATTGGCCGTGTACGTTTATGCCCATCCATCGCGATGCAACGTACTTGCGGCTGATAAAGTGCCCTGCATCAACCTGCGTCCAATGCTCACGCTTGCCGCATGTAATGCACGTCACCATGCCTTTGCTGTCCGCGTCGCGCAGTCGCACAAACCAGCTGAAGCATCTATCCAGCCTGCTCGTCAGTATTGCCCTCTCGCTGCGCTTGCGCCTCGCCTTCCTCTTTGCTTTGCTGCCAGTGTTGCTCCGTGGTTGCTGCATCCTCTTTGTCATTTGGATAAGGTATAAACGTCCTGTCTAACACCTTGCGCGGCGTTTTCAGCAGTCCTTCTGCATGCAGGTCGCGCTTTAATCTTTGCCAGTCAATCGCTGCTGTCTCCACGTGCTGCTTTTTCTTTTCAACGTGCTCCTGTTCACGCATTGCCACTGTGTTCTGCATCTCGTAATTCCGAACGCAGTCGATTAGCACGTTTGTTGTGAAGTTGCCGTACAAGTCAAAGCGGCCCTGTCTAATCTGCTTAAACGCGATCAGCAGTTCTTCCAGCTTCATGCTTGGGAACAATTCGCAAATGTCCTCTACTGCATCCTGCAGGTCTGTCTGCGTCTGAAAGGTGCGCGTTGCGTTTACGTGCCGCACCAGGCGCTCCAGCTCTGCAAGCAGTGTCAAGCGCACTTTTGCTGGCTCCGCTTTTAGCGCTTTGCTCAGTGACATGCCGCGCTTGTATGCTTGCGTGACTGTCATTCCCTGCATTGCCTGCCTGCTATTTTCCAGCAGCCCAAGCAAGTGCTTGTTCTCTGTCAAGCTCAGGCCGTTTTCTGGCGACGCCTCCTTTAAGCTCAAAGAGTCCCTGCCAGCCTTGGGCAATGCTTTGCTGGATGATTGCGATTGCTGTTCTGTAGTCATCATTTGCCATTTTTTTGAGGTTGTGCAGTGCTGCCTGCTCGCCGTTGTCAGTGTAGCTTTTGTAGCGCCTGTCGCGACGCTCTTGCAGCCATGTCTGCCACATTTCCAAAAACTCATTTTCAGTAAATGGATACACAACCTCTTTTTTAGATGTATTGTGAGTTGTTCTTTCTACTGTATTAGTATGTGGGAATTTTGACGATGCAGAGTCGACATTTTTCCCATGCAGAGTCGACATTTTTCCCATGCTGCCTAGGCTTAAATGTCGCACACGGCCATTAAAGTAACACTCTAACAGCCCAAGCTGCATCAACTTTTTAATGATGCGCTGCACCGTCTTTGGTGTTATGCCGTACTCCTTGCGAATCGTCTCGTTGCTCTTGTGGAACGTCTTGCCATTCTTAGTAAATGACTCAATCTCTGCCAGGAACGCCTTCTCTGTCATGGTCAAGCGCTGATCAAGCCACACCTCTGCAGGTATCCAAATGCCAAGAAACTCACGTTCGCTCATGCAAATGGATCCTCGCCGTGCAACAATGCGTCAAGGTTAACGCTAAGCGTGGCCATAGCTTTCTCGACGTCTGGCACAATGGGTCCAGGCACAGGAATGACTGTGTACTTTGTCTCCATGTTTTTGCCTTTCTTCGTTATGCGTAAATCAAACGTGCTAGGGTGTCCGAAGTCAGGCTCCTTGGTAATTTCGTTCAAAGCGTCGAAAACTGTTTTTTGTGTAATCTCCCAAACCTGGACGCACTGCTCGTCGTAGTTCCAGACAGCCACGGCCAAGAACTTGCGCGGCTTGTCGCCCTCGCGGTAGTTTGCCTCTGGCTTGCTGTCTTTCCAGTGCCATCTGACAGGCTTGTTGTCCTCTGTCCATTGCACATAACCCTCCAGGCCTTTCTCGCTCAAAATGCGCACTTTGCTTGTTGCGTCTTGTGCAGGTTTAAAATAGCTGCCTGCGTTGTTGTTCGCAGATGCAAATTCTTCAGAAATAAAACTCATCGTTTCGTATGTTTTTAAGTTGTTTAATCAGTAATCTCACCAGCGCTGCACTGCTAATGTCAAGTTGATGTGCACGACGCTGCAGCTCGTCGCGTTCTTCTTCCGTCATGCGGAAGTTCAGTCGTATTGGGTAACGTTTCATGTATTCAATCATGTGACCTGCAATGCTTCGCAAGCGCTGTAGCCCATCTTCTCGATGCCTGGCGTGCGCGCTTCCCAGGTTTTGACATCCTTAAACCACCAACGTGTCTCGTGGCCGTCTTTATGCTTAAAATCTTGAAACAACTTAAAGCCATTTTCTTTCATGCGATGACGCATAAACAGCATGCCGTTGTCTGGCAAACACTTATATGCGCCCTCGCGAAAGTCTGGCCCGTTGCGTTGGCTGTAGTGGCCGTAGCTCTCGTGCATGTAATCGTAGTTCATTTTAATTGGTTTTGTGCGTGGATATATTGCATCCACTGGTTGTACGTCATTGACTTGTCTGGCACCACGCTATGTGATATGCCGTTAGGTTTAAGATTAGTCATTTAATATTTGATATAATGTGTGCTTAGCTTGTTCTGGCGTCATGCCGCGATGAATGCAACGCACGTGCACACGTCTTAGGTGTTGATTCAAAATGTAAGTTTTGGCGCATTCTGGTGCGTCCTTGTACAGCATTGCAGCATCTACCAATTCATCTTTGAGCATAAGTTGTGTGTTAGTCATGTCACAAATGTACGTCACTTGTACGCCGCTTGTATGTACAGGGCGTGTGTAGTTATTCACATCGACATGTTTACGCACAAAAAAGGGCCAGCACTACGCCAGCCCTTCACTAACCAATCATAAAACTTATACCTGCGGAGCACGGTTCTCAAACATGCTCGCCACTAAAGGTACAACGGCGATGGCACACAAGCAAACCGCCTCCCAGCTTATGCCGTGCGTTGTGATGTCGTAGCAGGCTGTCGTGGCAATCATGCCGCCAACTGTGCGCTTAGCACTCCAGCGCTTTAAGTCGCCCTTTGTCTTAAACGCTTCCGTCAAATCCGCGCCTGCAAGCGCCTTAGTAATAAGTCCAGATAACTGCTTCATCTTTTTCTACGTCTGCGTCCACATGCACGAAACCGTCGCCAATGCCAATGCGGTCAAAGCCTACTGTGAGCAGCGCTGTAATTATCTCCATGCGCTGACGTGAGCCGCCGCAGGCAATGTCTGCTGCCAGCCCTTTCATGTGTGAGCTGCTGCGCGATCCGCCTACTGCGTGGTTGTGCGCCTCTGTGCGGTAGCCGCTGGTTATCCTAAACGGCACGCCTGCAAACTCGCGCGCGTCGTCTAACATCTGCAAAAAATCCTCGTCCATATTGTGCCCGCTGCCTAGCTCGTCAGGGCTGTCAAATTCGCAGTAATTAAAGTACCTCATCATCCTGACGCTCTTTGCGCACCTTCAACGCGCGCTCAATGTTCCACCACATTAACGTCAAACCTGCGCAGATAGTCACAGCGTCGTCAATGTAGCCGACCAGTACGCTGCCGACGTAAGTGACGTTTAACGCGTTTTGCAGGTGACATTTTAGCTCATTCATCTCTGTCAGGAATTATCCAGCCGTTGTCTATCATGTATTGGTAGTCGCGGACTGTCACGGTGTTAGGTAAAATGCTGTGCAGCGGTATCTCGTCAAGCTGGTGTATGGCACTGCTCAGGTTGTAACGCTGCGACGCGCTGATTTCTGGAAACATGGCCACCAGCTTCTCCAGGTTGCACTCAGGGTGCACCGCAATCATGTAGTCAGTATCGACGCGCAGCGCGTAGTTCTCGCGGTCAGTAGGGTGCTGCAGTATGCTGCACAGCGTGTGGCCTGCTTCCTCTGGCGACTGCAAGTGCACGGGCCGCATAATATTGTACAGCTCGCGTGCAATGACTTTAGCGCGGTCCTTTGAGTTTATTAGCCCGACTGGCTTGACAAGTATCCACTCCATTAGTAGCTGCTGTAGTATTCATTCACGTCGTCGCTCAGTTCTTCGTGGTCAATCGTGGCTGCGCTGTTGCTAAACACCACAACCTCCTGAATATACCCATCGTGTGGGTTGGCCTGGTTAAAGCTACGCGCGCCAACTACAAACTTCTGAGAGTGGTTATTAGGGTCTGTTGCCGTAGCTGATCCTGTTGTGTTAGTGCCGTCTAAGTCAATTGCCACCTCGCCGCTTTTAGCGTAACCTGCCATGATGTACTGCTGTCCCACTGTCACGGCTGCGCTGTTTCGGCTCGTGTTGCTTGTGCCATACCACACCTGCATTCGGACGGCGTCCGTGCCAATCTTAAGCAGCTCAAACACGTTGTTTCCAACTGTGCTGTTGCGCGAGCTCACAATAACGTCACCTCCGCCGCTTACGTCAAAGCTGCCTACGCCAAGCGCTACGAGCTCAGTGTCGCGTGGATTGACGCCAAAGTTGTTGTGCGATTCTAGGTAATCGTCTGTGCCGTCAAACTGTATCGCGCTCAGGCTGTTAAGCTGCAGCGTGCCATTGCTGTAGATTTTAGGCTGCGCGCTTGTTGACGTTTGCTCTAGGTAGTGTCCGTCGCCCGATTGATCATACCAACGCGTCACATAGCCGTCGCCAGTGCCGCAGAATAGAGTTAACGATGCAGTGTCCAGCACGCCTGCAGCCGTGAAGCCAATATCCTGAGACGCTTGTGAAGGCGACGTGCGCCGCACCTGGATGCAGTTGCCTGTGTAGTTGACATTCAGCTTGCGCAGGCTGTATGCTGCCACAGCGCCCGTGTAATTTTGCAGCAGGTAATCTGTCTCCTCCTTGTAGGTAATCATAAAGCTATAAGCGGCATGGTCGTCGTCTATGCCCATGTAGAGGTCCAGCTTCTCAATTGCCTGCTCCAGCGTGTCGTCTGCGTCGGGCTGTCTAATAGGTAGCGCCAACCAGCCGCTGCCTGTGCTCTCGTGCAGGCCTTTTGTGCGGAAGTAGATTTTGCGCGTGATGTGAAAGCCTGACGCTGGCGTTTCGCCTTGGTGGTCGCTAAACTTACCCGTGCCGTCATTCAGCACCGTGTAATACATTTCCTTGGTCTCTCCTGCGCCGATGACGCTAGACCAGTCCTGCGCGAAGATGTCTGCAGCTTGCACATTGTAGCCACGCGTCACAGGCAAGGCAGGCGCCACAGGTTGTCCAGTGCTGCCGCCGCTCGGCACAGGCACGCGCACAGCGTCCTGCACCTCCGTCGTCACGCTAATCGTGTCGCGTCCTGTTTTGCGCAGCGTCACGTCCACTTCGCATGCCGTGGCATTAAGCTGGTAATTCACAGCCGCGTAAAACGTGCCAGTGTCGGCGTCCTTGTAAAAGTTCAACGGCGTCGGTACGGAACCACTGGTGCCACGCGATACAATGCTGCCGCGCTCTACGCCTTTAGGCTGATTGTGTCTGTGCAGAGTCTCCTCTACAAGCAGCGTGTTAATTTGTCGCTGCGTGTCGTCGGCTTGGCATACCCAGTTGCTTGTTGTGCTATACACGCCTGCGCTTGTTTGCACCTCAATGCCGCCAGCGGCTCCACCGTCGCCTACCACGGTTGTGCCCAAGTTAATACTTCCGCGCCCTGTTGACGTGTTAGCTACTATATCATAGTCAGGCACTAGCTCTAGCTGGTCGCCTGTAAACTTGACGAATGAAAACGCTTCAAGCGTCAATGTTGTTGCTGCCTTGTAAGTGCTGCTAAGCGCAAGGTTCTCGTCAAAAACGTCGTAATCGACTGTCACCGACAACCCAACTTTTTGCGTTGGTGGCGGTGGTATTGAAATCTCACTTGTAAACACGCGTGACCCTGCATAATTGACTAAATACTTGCCTGTTGTATCTACTGGCACGTGGTAAAACACTAAAACACTGCTGCTGTATACTGGATCAATAGTTACAATCGGGACGTAATCAATTAGGCCGACCGATGTCAACACGCTTTGGGTCACACCCATGCTCTCTTGTATGGTGTTCTTGTAGTATTGCGCGTCGGCTGCGTCGTCAAATTTAATTGTGTACTTGAGCACTACCTGCCCGTAGCTGTTGTCGTCAAGGGATAGCGCTGTGTTGTCAAGCACAAAGTCTGCCCTTAGATAATATCTATCGCTGTCGGGCGCTGTGTCTGCGCCCTCATACGTCACCTCTGTATCTGTAAGAGTTTTAGGCACTGACTCGTTATATCCGCCAAGTAATGTCGCGCCGTCCAATGTGTCGCGCGTTACGCGGACCTCGTTGTGTGGTGGCGTGTAACTTATGCGCCAGGCCGCGTCCTTTTGCACCACGTCGTTAGCCAATTCTTTTTGAAAGGTGTATTGTGTGCTGATGAACGGACTACTTATTGTGCCGTTCCATTTTAATGCAGTGCCACCAATTAAATTACCAGCTAACGCAACAGGCTGAAAGTGCCACCCGTCGCCGTAGCTGTACAGACGCCACTGATATGTCAGGCACAACGACTGCAGCAAATCGTAACAGCTGACGTACTCTGTGACGTTGTTGCTGTTAATGCTGCTAAAAGGGTTCGTGTGGATGCGCGACCGTGTGATTGTTTGCAAGGTTGTGCCTGCAGGGTGCGTAGTTAGTGCCGCGATATAGTCGTCCTCGCTGTATACGTCCTCGGCCCATGCCAGCCTTGTCTCAGTGCCGCTGTTTTGCTCATCTAGGTACGCGTACAGACTCCACTTTTCCTGTATGTTCTTTAGTATATCGTACACCGTTTGATACCCAGTGTAGGCCGTCCCTGAGTTATTGTAATCTACATGCCTTAAAAGGCTTAAGGCGTCCGTTGCAACAATGGTCACCTCCTTGTTCGTGCTGTCCTCATCAACAGTAAATTCCTCCACCAGTATGCTGCCCACCCAAATGCGTGTGCTGTCGCGCAGCACTTCTAGCAAATAGTCGCCGTCAGTGCTGGTGGCAAGTGCAGTCAACAGCGTGTCCAGCTCGCTTGCAATGGCTGCAGGCCATAGCGTCGTCACCTCGCAACGTGAGTGCACAATGCCTGGCACCAGCGCGCTGTCGTCGACGCTCTCGTACTTCAACGCAAAGCCGTTGGCTGCTAGGCTGAACTCTGTGGTTTGATCGCTGCCAGCCGCAGTGCGAATAATACGCACCTCGTAACTGTTTTCGTTCAAGGACTCGCCTACACCTTTGGCAAATAGGTAACTGCTCATGCGTAACGGTTGCGGGCGCTAGTGCTGCGTGCGTTGCTCAAGAAAATGTCGTCGCCTTTAATGCGTCCGACAACCTCGACGACGCCGCCGCCCATCATGTCTTTCAATTTACTCAAAGGCGCCACAACCTCTGGGTCGATGGCTGCATTTTTGTTGTCGCCGATTTGGGCGATTGTGGGCCCGTAAGCAAGCCCGCCTGACGCCAAGGCTGGGACCTGGATGCGGTCGAGTAATCCGCCAGCAACACTAATGCCTATTGCCTTTGGTACGTTGCCTTGACTTAACGCTTTTGCTACGCCAATAGCCAAGTATTGTTTTATGATTCTTCGCGCTACATTTATAAGGGCTTCTTTGAAGGACTGAGCAGATGCTATTGCGCTGCCAAATGCCTGAGAAATGCTTTGCTGCATAACGTCCGCGCTTTCTGTAACGGCCTGCATGCCATTCTGAGCTATTTGGTAAGCTTGGGTGTTTTCAAGAAAACTAAAAAACTCGCCCATTGTCATAGTTGCCGCTGTTGCGCTCACTTGTATTTCTTCAAGCATGCTAAACAGCTTGCCTAATGTGTCAACATTGTTTTGCACTGCCGCCGTGCTGCTGTCAAGAGCATCCGTTTCATGCTGCAAAACCTCGATCAATCGCGTGGCGGCCTCTGCACTGCGGTCGTGAGTGTTAATGTAATCCCGCAGGGCTGCTATTTTTTCCCGCAAACCTTGCTTTACTAAAGCATCACCTTCCGCAGCGGCTTCTTCTAACCTGGTTAGTTCTGCCTGTTTCTCTGCAACTATGGCCAAACTTTCGGCCCTAAACTTTTCTGCACGCGCGACATCTTTTACAGTGTCGCCTGTCAACTTAATACCTGCCTCCATTGCAAGCTGCGTCTTGTTTAAGCTAACTAGCGCCGCTTCTTGTTTGCGCACCTGGTCTGTCGCGCCTTTGGCCTCCTCGCGCACGCGCAAAAACAAACCAGCAATGGCGCCCAGGGCAACGCTTAAAGCCAGCACGCCTGGCGCTGTTGTCAGGAACGCAAAGTTTACAAGCTTAATGCCTGCTGCAATCTGTGGCAACAGGACGAGCAGCGGCCCAAATGACGCCACTACTGTGCCAATGGCAAGCCCTAGCTTTACAGTTGTGTCGCTTAGGTTGCCAAACCCACGGAAGGCAGAAGTTAAAGCGTCAAGGCCCTGCGACACTAGCGGCAGCAGTTTTTCACCAACAACTGCAAGCGCCTGCTTTGCATTGTCCAGTGCGGTGCTAAACTTGCCAGCTGCGGTCTGACTCAGGCGCTCCATGGCACCAGCAGCAAAGCCGCCCTCTTCTGCAAATGATTTTAGAACGGCGTTAAATTGCTCGACTGTCACACGGCCCGCGCCTAACTTCTCAGCAGGCAAGCCTGTGGCCTCGCTCAATGCTGTAAAGATTGGAATGCCGCGCTCGGCTAATTGGTTTAAGCTCTCAAGCTCAACCTTGCCTTTTGCCTGCACCTTGGCAAATACGGCAGTAATTTCGTCAATGCTTTTGCCGCTGGTGGCTGCGATGTCGCCAAGAAATTGCAGCTGTTCATTAACCTGGCTGATGTCTGTGCCGCTTGCAATAAGTTGCCGCGCGCTGTTTGCTACTGCGTCAATTTGAAACGGCGTTTGTGCAGTAAACTCATTTAACTGCTTCATCATCATAGCAGCCTGCTCTGCGCCACCTGTCAAGCTCACAAACGATGTTTCAAGCGTTTCAAGGTCTGCTGCGCTTTTTACTGCCGCTGCGCCTACAGCCGCCAATGGCAACGAAAGGCTGCGAGTCATGTCCTGACCCATGCGCTGAATATTGCTGGTCATGCTGCGCAGGTTGCGCTGCACGCGTCCCAACGATTTGTTTAGGTCGCGTGTGTCAGCTCCTATCCGTACTACAAGGTCGCCTAGTTTCGCCATTTTTCTTTGCTATTGCTTTAAGCTGTGCCCAGCCAGTGTGAACGCCAGTCTTAGGTTTTTCTTCCCATGGAAACACTGCAAGGTCTTTAGGCCTCACGTTGCTTCCTTTCTTAGTGTGTACGTTAAGCAGTAACGCGGTTTGCCACCGTGTACGTTCCCAGTCTACGCGTTGCTGCGCCTCCTGAGCTTTGTACCGGCCGCGCACCGCGTTGCCAAACTCTCGAAAGGTCAAGTCATAGAGTAGACTAGGACTCAGGCCAAGCAGCCCGAGTCCCAGTTCCTCTATTTCGTCCCATTCAAGTGGCTTGTTGTCTCCTGGTTCTCCGTTTTTTTTTGCGGAGTCATGGAGGACTCAATTACCTCGACAACAGCAGTCAAATCCTGCACGTCAATCAGTCCCAGAAAGTCGTCCACTTCCAAGTCAAAAGTCATGCCCTGTTTCTTGCAGCCTTCCTGCACAAAGTAGTAAAGCAGCTCGGGCATAAGCGTTACGTCCTCGCTGTCGATGTTTGCCACCTTGTGTCCAGTCGCCTGCTCAAAGCTGCGCCAGGCGCGCATATTAGCTTTGACTGGGAATGTACGTCCGTCTAGGGTGATTGTCATGCGCTAGCTGTAAACGTTGGATCTGTGACGCACTCGAAAGTAGCAGTGTATGAGGCGTTGTCTTCGGTGCCTGCGCTGAGCTCCAAGCTGGTGCAGTAGGCCTCAAAGTCAATGTCCATGTCGTCGTCAATTTCCGCGTCGTCAGACTGCTGGTGTGATGCAATAGTAACGTCAAGCTTTGTGCCCGCTTCCATGTCTGCAAACAATTCTTCATAACCGTTAGTCGCGTCCGCTGCGTAAAACGCAGAAAAGGTTACGGTCAAGGTCTTGAGACCAGGCAGAATTGCTCTGTATCCGCCGTTGTTTTTTGTAGTCGTGTCACGTGTTTCAGTGCTAAAGGACACGGACAAGTCTGTGAGGTTGTCGACCAATACTGGTGCCGAACCGTCGTCTGCGAACGACACCCGCAGTTGGGAGCCGTTCATAATTCCTGCTGTTGCTGCCATTATTTCTTGTTGTTGGGTTTGATGCGATCTGCGATTATCATATTAACCAAAGTGTCCAAATATGCAAACACCTGGCGTGGTTTTTCAGAAGGCGCAAGGTTAGCTGCCACCTTCAAAAATGCGAGAAAAGCTAAGGTTAGCTCTGCCCAGTTTTGTAGTAAAAAGTCGTTCATCGTGTAATCCGTGTTGTGTAGTCCTGAACGCTGATATACAGGTCGCGCTTTTCGCTTACCTCCACCACTTCATTTGTGTAGTGTATGCTCTGCACCGTGACTGTGCCGACTACAATTTGACTCTTTCTGTCTAATGCAGCGCGCACCTTGTCTGCAAGGTCGTTGGCTGCTGCGTAAGTGTTGCCTACGCTAAAAATTTCCAGCTGCGCCTCGTCAATTGGCGTGCCGTCTTTTGTGTCGCTGGGCGTGTTGGACACCACGCTATAAACGATGTAAGGTGCCGACGCGCCTTCCTCTGCCAGTTCAGGATAAATGCGCGTGCCAACAATCGCAGACACTGCGCTGTCGTTTACTAGCAAGCTGTATATGGCCGCTCCTACCTTCATCTCATAAAGCGTTTGAACTCCTGACGTAGCAACCTTACAAGCAACGCATTTGCACGGCCAACAGTTGCGCGCTTGCTGCGCTCAAAAACACCCGTGTTTCGCGTGCGCTTTTTGCGGCCAAAGCTGTCGCCGCCTTCAACAATGTGAGCAAACCAGCCGTCGCTATTTTTGCGAACGCCACGCTTGCGGCGTCCTCCAATGTTGTTTGTGCGTGGACCTGCCAGCGTCTTAATGCGCTTGCGATCGGGTTGCCAAACGCCTACACTCCGACGCAGCTGCCCGCGCTTCACAATAATGTCTGCGCGGTCTTTAAACTGCACCTTTATGTCGCGGTCAAAGTCTTTTATGTTTGAGCGCAGACTGCTGTTGTAGACCTCGCCAACGCGCTCATTTATTTCAACCAACTTGCGAAAGTCTTTTTCTGACCACATAGCCAGGCGCTCCAATTTTTTGAGCACGCCGTTCAGGCCGTCCACTTGGACGCGTGTGCCTGCACGTGCTTGACGTGGCAAGTTAGGTACTGCTTTGACCTTGTTTGCCATTACTCAGAAACTACGCGTTCGGTAATAAAGTGCAGCTCGCTCTTGCGGCCAATCTCCTGCACAGCCAAGATATTGTAGATGTCGCCGCCGTAGCTGATGCGATACTTGGGCGTCACAGCCCGCGTCTCTGTGCTGCTGCGCACGCGCCACGTCACGCGGTTGGTGCTTGTCTCCTGCTCCTGCAGCACGGCGCTGCTGGCGGCCTTGTTGTCCAGCGCAGCCCAGACCGTAACATAGGTAGACCAGGACGGCACAGTTTGGCCATACGCGTCTGCAGTGCGCGAGGCGCTCTGGATGACGATGCGTCTATCTAGAAACCCAATGTTCACTGCCTGTGATCAATAATGCGTTCAACACTTAACAGCGATTCCACTGCAATAGGCACTGTCGCTGTGATTGTGCCCGTAACTACTGCGCGCCTGTTCTCATACCAGTGCGCCACTAACATTTTTACGGCGTGCTTCACGTTGGCCGATTCCTCGACGCCTACCGCAGCCGTCACGCGGACAGGGTGCGCGTTGTATGTCTCTAGGTCTGGCGTGTCGTGAAAGTAAATCATCATGCTGCCGTCCGTGGCGGCGCCGATGTAATATTTGCTATTGTCCAGCGTCTGCTCTGCGCCTGCCGTGTCGTCGTACTTGACGTGCGTGATGCCTGTCACTGGCCCGTAGGCCAGCGCTGCGTTGCGCCAACGTTCAACGTGGAACACTGCAGAGCCGCCAGCTGTGAAGCTGCGGTTGCAGTAGTCCTCAATCCATGCCACTGCCGCGTCCAATAACGCCGTTATTGTAGTGTCCTCGTCGCTTGAATCAACGCGCAGAAATTCCTTAGCGTCCGCCAAAGAAACGACGCTGGTGCCTGTTGTGTGTGCTGGACGTACTACGTGCATGGTCATGTGAAAAAAAGGAAGCCTAGCCCAGTTGCCAGGCTTCCCGTGTTAGTCAGATATTAGGCCTGAGCCACGAAGTCCTTGACGTAAGCTAATGCACCAGCCTGGCGCACGTCCACGTCGTAGAACTTATTCACGTGCAAAGCAATCTGCGCAGTGCCTGCGTTGCTGTATGGGTCAACCAACAAATCAATCCCACCAAAGAAGGCCAACACCATGCCGAGTTGGAAATCGCCAAACAAGATGGCGCCGCGCGTTGCTGCGTCAAGGTTGGCCAGCTGAGGCGTAAAGTAAGACTCGAAACCGTCGATGCGGTTGTTGTCAACCATTGCGCTAACAGAGTCAATCAAGTGTGCTGACTTTAAGTAGGTCATGGCCTGAGGCGAAGCGACGTAGGCACAGCGCGACAAGTCGCCGCCTGCTGCCAAGACGTCCTCCTGCATGCCAATCACTACACCTGCAGTTAAAGCGCCACCAGCCAAATCAGTGTTGGCGGCGGCTGAAGCTGCTGCCTTTGTAAACACTGCAGCGTCAATGGTCTCATTAATACCAGCAGCCAACTCGCGTGATATCATGGCGTCCACTTGAGCACCGCCCTGCAAAATCAACTGCTTGCTGTACTTGGTGTTGGCAGCCACACGAATGGGCGAGAGTGTCACCTCGTCAAGCTCCAAGCCAGACGCAGCATCGGCACTAACTTCTGTTTCTTCAGTACCTGCAGCCTTAGCAGAAACGCGTGGGAACTTAAGGTTACCAGTGGCGTTGTTGATTGTAGTGACACCGACGCGCTCGGCCATAGTAGGTGTGCGCAAGGCGTCAATTACGCCAGGGACAGAAGTAGCAACAAAGCCAGAGCCGTCACCGCTGTCAGCCTGAAAGTCGTCAGCACCACCAGCACGGTACAATGCTGAAGCAGGGATACCGATTTGGCCGCTCATCTGCAAGCCGCGCATCTGGTACTCCTTTGCTGCCTCCTGGCTCCACTCAGCTTCCGCGCCTTCGAGTGCCTTGCCAAAGCTTGCAGCTTGCACAGCACGCGAGAGGCTGAAAGAGCGGTTAATTTTGTTAATCTCTTTGGCCTCGGACACTGACGCGCCGCCCATCTGGGCCTGCCGTGCAATCATGTCCTCGTGTGCCTGGCGGCGCTCAATCTTGCCGTCAAGGCGCTCCACCTCGCGCTTGCAGAGGTCGGCTTCTTCTTGTTCGTTGTTGGTCCAGTCGCGGTTTTCGGTTTCTGCGACGTTCACCAATTCTTCAAAGCGGTCCGCGTGCTTAGCGCGCACTGCCTTCATCTCATTGAGATTCATGGGTTCTTGAATTTGTGGTTCGTTTGTAGTTGTATCTGTGTCAGCCTCTGCAACTGCAATGGCTTCGTCTGTCTCAAGCTGTTGGTCACGCGCCTGCACCGTGGCGGCTGCGTATGCTGGATAAGTCACAGGTGACACATCCAACAACTGCCGCACCTTATCTACGCTGCGCACAGTGCGCTCTTCGTTCCAGCTCTGGTCTTTGATTGTAAATGCAAAGCTGCTCTGGCTGATGTCACCGCGTTTTACGCTCTCGTAGAAGTCTTTCGCATACTGTTGGTTGCCCAGCTTGACGCGGTACTTGAGCCCGCGCTCGTCTGTGGTCAACTCCAGTGTGCCGTTCTCGGTACGTCCGAGAATCAAATTCGGGTCGTGGTTAATCAGCGCGCGCACGTCGTTGGTCATCACGTCGTCAAATGCACCGGGCTTAATTACTTCACGAAAGTGCCCAAGGTCCGTTTCGCTGTTAAACACAGCGGCGTAACCCTCAAGCACCATATCGTCGCTGTCGGCGTCGCGCACCTCAATAGTGCCCATTGTCCGCTTTTCAGCGTCTTTATACTGTTGGTTGTCCTCCATCGTTTGAAACTTTGTCGCTGTACTCGCCAATGCGGTCCAACGCGATTTGGTTAATCTGCACAAGGTGGGCGTCGCCGCCTGCCTCGATTGGATTCATCTGCTCCTTAGCCCGCACCTCGTTAATGCTCATGACACCGCTTTGCAACATCTGCTGGTAAAAGTTGGTGCGTGCTGCAAGGTCGCCACGGTACAGGTCGTTCATGTTAAACTTGCTGTACACCTGTGGGCGCTCAAAGCTCTGAATCAACTTGCGGTCAATCTCCTGCTCAATGCGCTTGGCCCACGGTGCAATTGTGTGACGTGCAAACTGCAAGTTCTGCTGCTCCACGTTGTTAAATGTCGTCTGCGAAGGCAGTTGCACCAGCGAGGTAGGGACGCTGTAAATGCGGCAAATCTCCTCAGCCTGAAACTTGCGCGTCTCGATAAATTGCGCCTCGTCTGGCGTAATGGTGATGCGCTGGTACTTGAAGCCAAACGGCAGCAGCTTGGTGCCCGCGTTCATGGCGCTCTGGTTCCAACTGTTTTGTATTACGTCCATCTGCTCCTTGCGCAATGGCTGATCTGATGCCAGCACGCCAGTCATCTGGCCTTTCTGCCCAAAGTATTCGCTGCCAAAGTCTTGCGCCGCCTTAGCCAGGCCCATGTTTTCGCGATGCAGGCGAATTGGCGACATCTTGTTCATGCAAGAAATCTCCAGCATGTTGTCCTGCGTTACAGCGCCGTAGTCGCGGATAACATACACGCGCTCACCGTCCACCTCTTTAATGTCCACGTCGTAATAGCTCACAGGCACGAGGCGATCTGCATAACCTCGCGCGTTACGCTGAATGATGGCATAACCGCAGCCGTACATGAGCGCGCTGCTCATAAGCGTTTCCCAAAAGTCGTATGCGTTTTGGTGCTCGTTGGGCGCCGCCGTTATTAGGTCGTATGCCGGGTGCTGGTTGGCCACCTCGATGTTGCGGCCATCGCGCACGTACAGCTCAAGGTCTAAGCTGCTAATTGTGCTCGCAATTTTGTTAATGCAAGCGTACACTGTCGAAATGGCCAGCGCGCTCTGCTCTGTGACGTTGACGCCGCTGCGAACGATTGGGTTAATGCCCATCTCGGCCTCAATTGTCTGGCTGTTGTACTTGCCCACGCGATAACGGAACAAGGCGCTAAGACGGTCTGTTAGTGTGGCCATTCAGTACAGGTGAAGCTATAATGTAGGCAATTTAGCTCACAAATCCAAGACGTCGAAAAAGAAATCATCCGAGCCTAATGTGTGGCAGTATTCGTTCATTGCAATAATGCTTGCAATCACACCGTCGACTTTCTTGTTTTCCTGCTTCTCTTTCGTGACGCGCTTGTTCTCGTTCACGTCTGTGTACACTACAGCGCAGCCCATCTGCCAGCGCATGCAACGGTTTCCGCCGTGTATAATCTGGCCCTTCATTGCGGCCATCTCAAACTCCTTTGTTGGCCCATTCATGGTTGTGATGTTCTGAGCCATTGGCGCCATCTGCACGCCGTCAGCCTCCAGCTCGCTGACAATGTACGTGCTAAACCGTGGGTCGTAGCCAATGCTGCGAACGTCGTACTTCGCGCACTGTGCGTTAATGTAGTCCTTCACTATCCTGTAGTCAGTGACGTTGCCTGGCGTAATTGTAATATCGCCCTCGCGCTCAAACGCGATATAGTCGATGCCCGCGCTTAGTTTCTTGGTGTGCGCTTTTTCGGAGTTAACAAACTGATGCACAAGCAGATAAAAACAATCGTGCTCCACGTCAGCAAAAAGTAGCGCGAATGCAGTGAGGTCTTGTGTAGATGCAAGGTCGAGTCCACCATAGCAAGGAAGTGTGTGCAGCCTGTCATGTGGTATGGGTTTGTTGCCTAGCATCCAGATGTCGTCAGGTATCCAGGCCGTTTCAGCTGAGGTCCAAATGTTTAGGTGCAAACGTAGGAAACTGTTGACCATGCTCGGGTTGGCCTTGGCATTCTTAACAGCTTGTTCGAAATAGTCTTTGTGGCAAATGCTGCCAAACCCTGGGTTTGCTTTGCGCCAGGTCGCCTCATCTGTCCAGTCGTCGTCAATGTCTGCAGCGTACAACACAGGCAAAAACGTGTCGTCGTCTATCACACCGTCGCGCACGCCCTTGGCGTATTCGTGCACTTCGTAGCAAATGCTGGCGCGATCGTGGCCCGCTGTGGTTAGTGCCATCACAAGCGGCTGGCGCCGTGCGCCCGTCGATGTCGTCAGTACGTCCCACAGGTCGCGGTTTGGCTGCGTGTGCAGCTCGTCAAATATCACAGCGTGGCAGTTAAGGCCGTGCTTAGTGTAGGCCTCTGCGCTGATTGACTTATACCAGCTTGACTTGTACTGCACCACGTTGCGCAGAACGCATGCCCTGCTGCGCAGGTGGCGGCTGTTGTTAATCATCTCCTGCGCGATGTTGAACACGATATTGGCCTGGCCACGGTCGCCCGCTGCACTAATTACCTCGGCGCCTGGCTCGCCGTCCGCAAACAACATGTACAGTGCAATTGCCGCGCTCAGATTAGACTTGCCGTTTTTACGTGGAATCTCGACGTAGCAGGTGCGGTACCTGCGCGTGCCGTCCTCCTTCTTCCAGCCAAACAGCGGGCGTATAATGTCGTCCTTTTGCCACTTCTCCAGCAGGAACGGCTGGCCGCCTAGCTCGCCCTTGACGTGCGTGCAAAAGCGCTCGATAAATTCAACAGCGCGGTCCGCTGCTGCGTCGTCAAAGTGGTAATTCAAAACATGCGCTGTTGTGCCTGGTGTTGCTTCAAGCGTTTACATGCCGCGTTGTAATAGTCCTCGTCAAGTTCACAGCCGACTAAATCAAAGCCTAGGTTGTGGCAAGCCAATGCTATTGACCCGCTGCCAAGGTGCGTGTCTAATATGCTGTCGCCGTCTTTGGCGTAATTCATTAAAAGCCACTCGTACAGCTTGACGGGTTTTTGTGTTGGGTGAATCTTGTTTTTGTAATCACCGTTGCACAATGGGTCGTGTTTGAAAATTTTGGCGTTTTTATTGAAACTTGTAAATGCTAATTCCGCTTCCGCATAGGTTCTGCCTTTAAACCCTGCGCCCTTATCCCAAACCACAAAACCTCGAGTGGGCCATATGCTTTCAAAATAATTAGCTCCAAAAATTATTTGATTTTCTGCAACTCTTTGCAATTCCTCAAAATATTGTCGGTCTGGTGTTTTTTGATCCCAATCTTTGCGCTCTAAATTGTTTTTTCCCTTGTATCCAACGTTGCCACCACTCATGCCAATGCCATACGGCGGATCTACAATAGCTAGCATAAATGCATTGTCCTCACACGTGGCCAAATACTCCATGCAGTCACAGTTGCGCAAGTCAATCATCCAAAGTATTTGTCTGCTTCGTCTGCTACTTCCTTGCCTTCACCAATCCAGTTCTCCAGGCGCGTAATAATAATCTGCTTGCGGTGGCGCGCCTCTTTAAGCTGCTGCCACTCTGGACGCATTCGATTCATGACGTCGCCGCTCTTGGCCGTCATTGCGTAACATGTGCCGTGTTCGTCGCAGTAGTCCTGCAGGTGTTTCTCTTCAATAATTACGCAAGCCAATGTGTACAGCAGTTGCTGCTGACCTGGTGTCAAGTCCGCCCGCCTCTCGTATGCGTTAAGCAGGTCGTTGTATTTCTTTGTCTGTTGTGCTGTCATACCCTTTTAGGTTTTAGTGGCCTGACCCTGCGCGTGACT
>VTLG01008036.1_pt1 | contig 18823 bp, 26 predicted proteins | sample 4694571 | NCBI WGS metagenome assembly VTLG01 (sample SAMN12604809, study PRJNA352737) | marine metagenome | biome: ENVO:00000447; feature: ENVO:00000209|ENVO:00000569|ENVO:01000036; material: ENVO:00002151; isolation source: viral sequences binned using virsorter ...
ACATCAACGGAAATTGCTACGCAAAATCTGGGTTTCATTTAGCTCAGCACTGGAAAAAAGTCACCTCTCACGAGAGAGGTGGTTCTTGGTCTGACTTATGTGAATACATAAGAACTCTCAAGCCTCGCCAGTTATGGAGACATAACCAAGCGGGAGACTTACCATACCTACGGTATGAAGACCAAGAGTTAATAACATTACCACTACTAAAAGATTTAGTAGATGCTAATAAGGCTAGTGGTGCTAAGGGATACACCTATACTCACCACGTTTTGAACTCACATAATAGCGAAGCTATTAAGTACGCTAATCGTAACGGTTTCACCGTCAACGCCTCATGCGAGAGCATGACACAGGCAGACGACGCGATCAGGCAAGGCATACCTTCGGTATGTGTTGTTGATAACAGCAAGGACGTGCCCACTCATACACCCGACGGCAACAAAGTTGTAGTCTGCCCAGCTCAGACACGTGACACCAACTGTGTTGACTGCGGTCTTTGTGCTCAGGCTAAGCGTACATGCGTTGTTGCCTTCTTAGCTCACGGCAATAGAGCAAAGAAACTTAATGCCACTCTGTCCACTATCGTACAAAAGGAGGTTGCTTAATGAATAACCATATTTATATGGTTTATGATGACTCATCACCCGAGTCAACACGTGACGCAGACATTACCCATAAACGCCTGCTAGATCAGGGGTTTCGGGTAATCAGCAAGGACGTAGGTTATACAACCTCACGTTATGAATATGCACGAGTTGTAGTTAATTCGTAAATAAATAATATAATTAAATATCGCTGAGATCTCAGGCTATAACTGGGATCTCTTGCCTTTTTATTTTTTTCACAATCACACTCATCACAATCATTCACAAGCATCACAATCATGAATTCACAATCATTCACAATCAAGGACGCAAGGACGCAACTATATAAACGCAAGGACGCACCCATTCGTTTGACAATTGAACAAGCAGATGAAGTAATAGATGCTCTTAGATGGGTAGACGATGACTGGGAAAACATGGACGAAGCCGAGCGTATCACGCATAAAGGCATGCGAGATGTTTTTTACTCAATTCTAGATCAATACCCAATAGACACGGACGTACCAACTTATCCAGAACCACAAGGAGATCCATCTTACTAATGACTATCTTTGAATTTAACGAGCAGCTCTGCGAGATTATCGCAGGCGAAGACGGCTACTACAATTATGACAAACAAGAAATTCTTGAGTTAGCCAAAGAAATGAAAACATCAGCAGAAGAGTATCAAAACATGCTCGAATGCAAGGATGCAGCCGAGGTACACGAGTTAATGAATCCTGTGTTATGCGACATATGATTACTCCAAATTGGCGACACCACAGCAATAAGCTGCCCAAGTACAAGAAACATGTACGAATAATACAGGCAGCAAAAAAACGTACTAAACAATTAATTAAAAAACTCACCACATGACTATAGACGTTAAACAAACAATTAATTACTCAGCAGCAGTAAGAAAACAAAAGCCACACTGGACTGATGACCAAGTAAGGCGTGCAGCAGAATATCTTTTAATATTCATGGACGTAAGGCTTGAACCATACGCGTTAAGCAATAAATTAGAGGAATTTGAACAAAATCAAGTATTTGGTATCTAAAACACCCCTTTTAAATCGCCTACAAGGTGCCTCTAAAAAGTTGGCAATACATTTATACCCTTAAAAAACACACCCTGACTAGCAAACAGTCATAAAACCCTTTGCATTCTTCACAATCACTTGCAAGGACGCAATGACTTACACAATGACTTATCAAGACGAAGGATCTCTATTCTTCAAGACTGGAACTTTTGTTGGCATGGACTCAGACGAGGACGCAGCTTGGCATGCTAAGAATTACTGCGATCACTATAATTGCACACTTATAAACGTAGTTAAACAAGATGAAGCGTAAGTACTATCCAAATAACTGGGATGCTATCAAGCAATGCCCTCCTCATTACTTCCCTGAAATGCCTTTTGATGAATTTAAGGATTGGAAGATACATGGGTATCAATTGCCAAGCTCACACTTTGGCATTATGAGAATCGAAGACATGAATACAGGAAAGATTGTAGAACACACATATAAATCTGAGTACCACACAAGGGAAAAACTTAAGAAGGCTATGAAAGGAAATAATCTCGTAACTTTAGCAACCATGGATGGCGTTTACCATCTCATGCCACCACCAATAGATTTCAATACCAATCCATGAACGAACAGACTTTTAATAAAAGATTAAATCAACTTGTAACACTTATTAACATTCATCCTAAACGTGACGAACTGTTAAGAATAATGGCTGAACAGGTTACTGATGATACAGAAGTTGTTGCAGAGCTAGGTTAATTTACCTATACTTAGAGCGTTCTTTAACATTTGTTAACGAAATGCCCTTTAATTAGCCTCACACAATGGAATTATTCAGCCGTAAAAATTTGTACATCGGTTATGATGAAGACAAGTTTTGCGACTTCTCTATCCACCTTGGTAATCTTTTGCTAGAATACCAATGTCCAGCCACCAAAGCCAATGGAACCATTCAGAAAGACAACAGATCTGGAGATGGAAAAACTTCTGAAAGTGATGGAACTGTTCAGGAGTTATGACCCAGAGATACCAGCACAAGTAATTAGTGTATTTCTCTACATTGCTAGTCACGATGACTGCTCGAAAGTGCAGATTCAGGACAAGCATGAAGGATTGAATATGCCTAGTGCTAGTGCGTCTCGTAATACTGACTGGTTATCCAGTAAGCATAGGTTAGGCAAACGTGGTCTTAATTGGGTTATAAAATATCGTGACCCAACTGACATGCGTAAACAAATCATGAAGCTATCACCTCAAGGTGTGCTTCTAGTCAAACAACTCAGAGACATTCTCTATGGTTAAATCCACTTGGAAACAATGCAGGGACTACACGCTCCGACATTGCCCATCATGGGTATCAGGCGGAGGTAGATCATCTGCGATCTTATACTCTGGTAAGTTTGGCGAGTTACATCCTCAGACCTTTGACCCTCACAAGATCACGATGCGTCTCATACTTGAAGACTGTCATGAACTTAAGGCACAAGGTATGAAGCATGGTTCACTCAACAGATACATATCAGCAGTATCTAAAGTTCTTAAGTTTTCACAACAAATGCAGTTACTTAGTCAGGACTGGACAGTCCCTCGCTTTGTACGATTTAGTGAAGACGAGGACTCACTTGAGCGTAATGCTTTTACAGCAGAAGAACTCAAGGACATGGTGACATTTGCACGTGACTCATTAATGCACGATGCACTAGCTGACATCATATTGTTTGCAGCTTTGACTGGTATAAGACAAGAAAAGATCTTGACACTAACCAAGGACAAAGTTGACTTAACAAACAAAATCATCACAATCATGAAGCCGAAGAAACGTGGTCAAAAGGCTCGTACTTGTGGCATACATAACTCTCTTATTCCAATGCTTGTACGAAGGTGCACAGAGGATAGACAGTACATTTTTGGTGATGACTGGCTCAATGCCGACCAACTGAGACGACACTTTAGGAAGTGCTTACGTCACATTGGTAGAACCGATGGAACATACACATTCCATGGACTACGCCATACAAATGGCACGCTCCTGATTCAATCAGGTGTAAATATCAAGGACGTTGCTGACCATATGGGTCACAGCTCCACACGCGTAACTGAACGCTACTTACACGCAGCAGATAAAAACCTAGCTGAACGTGTAAACTCTATAGACTTCGCTATAGCGTAATCTAACGAGTCTATAGATCTCAAAATCATCACTTTTTACATCAATTTCTGTGCAAGTTTACAATAAAAGTTACAATAAAAAGGCTGAAAAGCCTTGGGAGTGTGGCGGAATTGGTAGACGCGCCGGACTTAAAATCCGACAGACTTTGATGTAGATAGTGAACGCGATTAGTTGAAAAGCTAGTCGCTTTCTTATTTGTCACGTGTACGAAAGTGCACAGAAATATCTACAGAGTATGCTCACCGAAAAACAGATAGAAGATCAGGAGGAGTTCGAGCGTAAACAAATAAGTGGTGGACTACATAAGCTCCGTTCTAACACTACGAAGTTAGAGGAGAAGACGTACGCATCCGCTACTGTTTATGGCTCAGCATGTGTTAACTCCATCATGCCTGATTTAATTGCATTCATTGATAGTAAGAAAGATAAATTTTTAACTCAAGCTGGTAGAAACTTTCATGTGTTTCACAAGCATATCCTGCCCAGTAGCTCCGAGATACAAGCATTACTTACATGTAAGGTCGTTTTTGACCATGTATTCTCACCACAACAGAAAAAACATTTGATAACAACTATAGCTATGGCTATTGGCACAGCTCTAGAAGCTGAAGCTCAGATGGAATACTATGACAAGGAAGCACCAGCATTATTAGCTACACTTAAAAAGAATTACTGGCATCAAGCCAAAGGGACAGAATACAAGCGTAAGTGCATACAAACACTTATGCACAAACAGAACATAACACCTTGGATACGTTGGGATAAGACTACCAAGGTCAAGGTCGGAACCTTCCTGATGGATTGTTTAATGGAAGTATCAGGCTGGTTTGAAAGAGACTTAATGAATAAAGGTAGAAAAAGATATGCAGTATTAAATCCCACCGAATTACTAATACAACACCATGACCAAATCATGCGAATGGCAGAGCTGTTTAGTCCATTGGCTAAGCCTATGTCTATCCCTCCTCGCAACTGGAATCCTCTTCAAGATGGAGGTTATTATTTAAACGAATTAACTCGTTGTCATAATTTAATTAGAAGAACCGATCACGGGTTAATACAGGGAGAAATCCCCTACGAGTTTATTAATAAAATTCAGAAGGTTTCGTATAAGCTAAACCCTTTTATAGTAAAGGTAGCGAAGGAACTAGAAGAGAAAGGAATTAGCGTAGGAAAGTTTAGACCTGTTATTCAACATGAGATACCACCAAAGCCTCCAGAGGAAGCTAGTAAGGAGGTATGGAAGAGTTGGAAAAAAGAAGCAACGATAGCTAGAAACTTGCAGGCTGCTGAAGTACGTAAGTCCTGCCGTACTCGTATGACGATGGAAGTTGTACGAGAGTTTGAAGGAAAAGATTATTATATTCCTTGGAGTTTTGACTACAGAGGTAGAGCATATCCCATCCCAAACCTATTAACACCTCAAGATACTGACTTTGGAAAAAGTTTAATTTTATTTAGTGAAGGTGTAAGGATAACTAAAAAGGGTATGGAATGGATAAAGTTCCAACTAGCTACAACGTATGGTTTAGATAAAGCAACCATGCAAGAGAGGTTGGACTGGATAGAAAATGGAGAGAACAGAGAGCTAGTACATCGTGTATGGTCTGACCCAATTGGCAACATAGCTGACTGGGAAAATGCAGACGAGCCATGGTTATTCTTAGCAGCATGTGTGGAATGGTACGAGTTGTATTACGAACACAGAGATGAGACTCACTTGCCAGTAGCAGTAGACGCTACATGTAGTGGTCTCCAGATTCTCGCCGGTCTCGCCAAGGACGCCTCCACTGCTCGCATGGTAAATGTCATTGGAAGTAACAAACCCCAAGACGCCTATGCAACCATCGCTTCAAGGAGCGTGGAGGCTATCCCCGACAGGCTAAAGCCTTACTGGGACAGGAAAGTAACCAAAAGGTGCGTGATGACTATACCCTACAATGCTAAACCTTTTAGTAACAGATCCTATATCAGGGACGCCTTCAAAGAAAAAGGTGTTGATGTTGATAAAGAAGAACTAACTCAATGCGTAAATGCGGTACGTGCAGCAATGAATGTTGTCGTTCCCGGCGCAATGAGCGTAATGAAATGGATAGAAACAGAGATAGCTCGAGCAATTAGAGCTGGAGCTGATGAAATAAAATGGACAACACCTTCAGGCTTCAATGTCAGACAGAGATTGATGAAGACAAAATCTACTGTTATACAAACACAGTTGATGGGTAGGTGTGAGGTACATGTTGCCGGAGCTGAGACAGGTGTAGACCTGAAGCATCACAAGAATGCAACCGCTCCCAACTTGATACACTCGCTTGATGCCAGTCTTCTCCACATGGCTGTAATGAACTTCAACGCACCTATTGCATTGATACATGATTCAGTCCTATGTAGAGCTACTGATATGTGTAAACTGTCCACTCTCGTACGAGATACTTACATGCGTCTGTTCGCAGAGCATGAACCACTAACCGACTTCGCCCTAGCAATAGGAGCTGAAGAACAACCACCGATTATTGGCGACTTAAAACCAGAAGCCGTAATTGATTCACAATATTTTTTCTGTTAATGAGAAACATACATGTCACCCCAGATCCTGTAACCCTTGAAGGTTATCAGGCTGTGTTAAAGCCAAGTAAGTTTGGCTATTCTCTAAAAGCGATAGTTGGAGAAGATTTAATCTCCAAACTAGAAGATGAAAGAGAGGACTGCCTTAAGTGGGCAGAGAGTAAACTTAAGAATCCAAAGAGATCTACACTAAAACCTACCCCATGGGAAGAAGTTAGTGATGGTAAATACCTTATTAAGTTTTCTTGGAATGATGAGAAGAGACCTCCAGTTGTAGATACTGAAGGTACACCAATAACTAATACAGATACACCAGTGTATTCAGGCAGTAAAGTTAAGCTTGGATTTACACAGAAGCCATACATACTAAGAGATGGCGTGACCTATGGCACATCACTCAAATTATCTGGAGTTCAGATAGTAAGTATTCAGTCAGAGGTTGGTATAGATGCTGGCGATTTAGATGAAGCAGGCGCAGCAGAATTGTTTGGGAGTACTGCTGGATTTAAAACAACAGAACCTAATGTTGTCCCAGCTTTTGAGGATGCAACACCAAGTTCAGTAGAAGAAGACGACTTCTAATGGCTTTTCGATCAGGACTTGAAGAGAAAGTAGCTGATCTATTAGTAACGTTGGGCGTTGACTACGAATATGAGGAAACGTCCTACCCTTACACTATTCAACACAGCTATACTCCTGATTTTGTATTACCAGACAAAGGAGTCATACTAGAGGTTAAAGGATATTGGGATCCACCATCTAGAAGAAAGATAAAACAAGTCATTAAAGATAACCCAAGCATAGACCTACGAATGGTCTTTCAAGATCCATACAAAAGGATCTCCAAGAAAAGCAAAACAACATATGCAAAGTGGTGTGAGCGATACGGAATACTTTGGTGCGCTGCACACTGCATACCAGTGGATTGGTTGAAATGAAGAAAACTAAAAATTGTGACATCAAAGTCATTGATGATTTTCTTGATGCTGAGGAATTTACTAAGGTAAAAGAAATATTTAACAGCACAACTCTTCCATGGTATAGAAATGATGCTATATCTGATCGTAATACAACTGGTTCACTTTTGAACCCATTAGATAATTATTATTTTACGCATTTACTCTATAGTATTTATCAACCAACTTCAGATCATTTCAATACTTTAGTAGAAATATTTGTACCTAAAATTAGAGAAGCAATGGGACTAGACTTCCATACTTTTATTAGGATTAAAGCTAATTGTTATATAAGAACTGAAGAGTTACAAACACATCCTTGGCATGTAGATAGTAAAGATATGCCAGACCTAATGGGTGGTATATTTTCCTTAAATACATGTGATGGTTATACAGGTTTTATTGATGGAACTAATGTAGATAGCGTTGAAAATAGAATGGTATTTTTTGACTCAACTGATAAACATCATTCAACAAGTTGTACTAATGCTCAGAACAGACTAAATATTAATTTTAATTTTGTTTAATGGCAGAATTTTTAAGACACGAGCCATGCGAGGTGTGTGGCTCTTCAGATGCGAAAGCTATATATAGCGACGGAAATACTTTTTGTTTTAGTTGTCACAACTTGACAACACAAGATATTCACAATCATATGTCCACCAATGTCCAATTCAAAGGATCAGCCCAACGGCTCACAAAAAGAAGAATCAGTGAAGAAACCTGTAAACACTACCAAGTCTTTAGGGATGGAGAATTTCTACGCTTCCCTTATTACAGCAGCAACGGCACACTTCAAGGGTTCAAAACGAAAACCAAACTAAAAGATTTTAAGTATGAAGGTAATACTACTGACACTCTTTTTGGTCAGTCTCATGTGCCTTCTACTGGTAAACGTATCATGGTCTACGAAGGCGAACTTGATGCACTATCGGGCTGGGAGGCTTACCCCAACTGGTCGCATGTCTCACTTCCTCATGGAGCTGCGTCAGCTAAAAAGGACATACAAAAACAACTTCAGCTTTTTCAAGGTTATGAAGAAATTATCCTTTTCTTCGATAAAGACAAAGCCGGTAAGCTGGCGACGGAAGAAGTGGCTGCAATCTTACCGTTTGGGAAAGTTAAAATTGCTAATTTACCAGACCCGTACAAGGATGCTTCTGACGCATTACAAAATAAGGATGCTGAAGCGATTCGCAAAGCTATCTGGAATGCTTCGCCATATTATCCAGATGAAATAGTAGAAGGACAATCACTTTTAGAATTAGTAACTAATCCTAGTCCTCCATGTGACTTTGAGTATCCATTTGCAGGATTGCAAAAACTTACTCATGGATGTCGTTATGGTGAACTCACCGTAATTTCGGCAGGCACAGGTCAGGGCAAGAGTACCTTGACTAGGCAATTAGCGACATACTTTTTAAACCAACAAGAACGAGTAGGATATATAGCTCTGGAAGAATCAAACAGAAGAACAGCTTTAGGACTTATGTCCGTAGCTACAGGACAAGCATTACACCTTGGAGAACATACCAAGGACACACTTGAACAAGCTTATGATAAAACCCTCAAAGGCTGGAATCTCTTCCTTTATGACCACTTCGGCAGTGCTGACCCTGATGTTGTTTATAGTCGTATTGAATATATGGCACTCGCTCTTGAAACAAAAATCATCTTCTTAGATCACCTGTCAATATTAATTTCAGGATTAGATGGAGATGAGCGAAAGATGATCGACACCACCATGACCAAGCTACGCAGTTTAGTTGAACGAACAGGTATAAAACTATTTTTGGTATCTCATCTAAGAAGAACACAAACAGATAAGAACCATGAAGAAGGAGCGCGAGTAACTCTTGGACAACTAAGAGGAAGCGCAGCCATAAGTCAGCTTTCAGATGAAGTATGGGGACTCGAAAGAAACCAACAAACTGAAGCTGAAGATACAACTATTCTTCGCGTGTTAAAGAATCGCTACTCAGGTGAAGTAGGTGTCGCATGTCAATTGAAATACAACAAAGAAACATGTAAATACGATGAAACTACGGAGCCAATTTTCAATCCCAGCACAGACTTCTGAGCTGAAGAAACCAAACCCACCCACAAAACAAGCAAAGAAAAAAGCAAAGTTCGTGGATAAAACTTATACAGCTAAAAAATAATGCTGGTATTTGACATAGAAACAAACGGATTATTATATGACGTATCTAAGATACATTGCATCGCCACTTTCGATACCGAAACCGAAACTACCTCAGTATTTAATCATAGGGGTGACAAATCCGGCACGATCAAAGACGGTATCAATCAGATTATGGAAAGCCCAAGCATTGCTGGGCACAACGTTATTGGCTACGATCTTCCAGTTATTCGGAAACTTAGTAGTACCGACACTTATTCTGGTGATATCTATGACACTCTTATTCTTTCTAGGTTATACCACCCGAACCTAATGGAGATAGATAAGAAAAGACAATGGCGACACATGCCATTACAACTATATGGAAGACATTCACTCGAAGCCTACGGATACCGACTTGGAGAATACAAAGGCGAATTTGGTAAAACTACAGATTGGCAAGAGTGGAGTCAAGAAATGCAGGACTATATGGTCCAAGACGTAAAAGTTACAACTAAATTATGCGAGCACTTCCGCCCCTTAATGACGCGTGTTTGCTAGAGCATCGCGTAGCTCAGATTTTAACTGAACAAGAAATACATGGATGGACATTTGACGAACAAAAAGCTCAGCAACTTGAGTCATCTCTCCGACGAGAGATGGAAGAAACTATTGAAATACTTCGAGGACAATTCCCTTTCGTTGCAGGATCGTTGTTCACTCCTAAACGAGATAACGCAACACAAGGATACAGAGAAGGATGTGAAATACAACGAATAAAGGAGTTTAACCCAACATCACGAGACCACATAGCATGGATTCTGAAGACTCATTTCAAAGTCAAATTGAACAAGACCACCACGACTGGGAAACCAATTATCGACGAGATTACATTGACGGAGATAGATATTCCCTTCTCGAGACAATGTGCGAAATGTTTGACGATAAAGAAAAAGCTTGGAATGATATCCGAAGGCGTGAACGCATGGAACAGGCTTGTTACGAATAAAGGTAGGATTCACCACCACTGTTCAGTTTCTACGAACACATTTAGATGTGCTCATCGTAAACCGAATTTAGCCCAGTGCCCTGCTGATAAAGAATTTAGAGAACTATTTACTGCTAGTCCAAGAATGACAATGGTAGGAGCCGATTTAAGCGGAATCGAACTACGCATGCTTGCTCACTATCTTGGCAGATATGACGGAGGTCGATACGCCGATATCTTACTAAATGATGATATACATCAAGTTAATGCAGACAAAATAGGAATTACCAGACGCCAAGTCAAGACTGTGACATACGCATTTTTGTACGGTGCTGGAAACGAAAAAATAGGTACGAGTTATGATAACTCTTTACAACCCAAGGAAGCTAGAAAAAAAGGATCCGAGATCCGAAAGGCTTTCGTATCTGCAATCGAAGGACTCTCAGACTTATTGGACGCGGTTTCAAATAAGTCTACTAACGGGTACTTGTTGGCATGTGACGGAAGAAGGGTGCTGGTCGATAGCCCGCACAAAGCCTTAAATTACCTCCTTCAGTGTTCGGCTGGAATAGTCGCAAAACGTTGGATGGTTATAGCAAATGCTGGACTAAGAAAGTTTCACACTCATCAACTTGCATTCGTTCACGACGAATTGCAGTTTGAATGTAAACCATATGAAGCTTTTGGAGTAAAAAGCATATTAGAAGATTCAGCACGATTAGCTGGAGAATATTACAACTTACGTTGTCCCATTGCAGCAGAAGCAAAAGAAGGATTGACATGGGCTGACGTGCATTAAATATGAAATTATTAATAGATTGCGACTATATAGTCTATAAATGCTGTGCAGCAGCAGAAACAGAGATGGATTTTGGAGATGACGTAATAGTTGTCACTTCTAACTTCTCAGATGCAATGAAATGCGTTCAAAGAGATTTAGATAGAATCCAGAACGAATTAGGTTCGTTTGACGATGAAATGATCTTGTTTTTTACAAGTCCTCAAAATTTTAGGAAAAAAATTCTGCCCGAATACAAGGGTCATCGACAACGAAAAAAGCCCTGTGGATTTAAACGTGTCATACAGGAATTAAAGAAAAATTATAAAGTTATTCTCAAGGACACACTTGAAGCAGACGATGCACTAGGTATCTATGCAACTAAGTACCCGGGAAATATTATTGTCTCTCCTGACAAAGACATGAGACAGATTCCCGGAAAGCTATATGACTTTAAAGAAACTGTGGAGATTACACCAGATGAAGGAGCAAGATGGCATCTCATTCAGACTATGGCAGGAGATAACACTGATGGTTACTCGGGTGTCCCGGGTATCGGAGTTAAAAAAGCAGAGAAAATCTTTAATGAAAAAGGATATACATGGCAAGCAGTCGTTGAAACTTTTATAGAAAAGGAACTGACTGAACAAGATGCACTAATTAATGCACAACTTGCAAGAATTTTAACTACTAACGACTACGACCACAAAGAAAAGATACCAATACTTTGGAAACCACCACATGAATACGAAATTAAATGAAGGTCCTGACTACTACCAGAGAGGGAACATAGAAGTATGGGATTTTATTAGAGATCAATCCCTGAACTATCACCTTGGAAATGTAATCAAATATATATGTCGTGCTGGATATAAAGACAACGACTTAAAAGACTTAAAAAAAGCTGCCCATTATTTACTCAATGAAATCGAAAATAGAACCCAACTGGATAGCTAGGACTGGTCGAGTCCAGCAATGGATTGATAATCCTACTAATCGTCTACCCGTAAGCTGCACAATTTTTAACGTGCAGGATTCAATGGAAGGAAGCGATGGAATCGAAGCAAGCTGGAGATTTGTGTCGCATGCTCTGCGATTTGGAGCAGGAGTTGCGGTCCACCTGTCGGATATTAGACCGAGAGGAACAACTACAAATAAAGGACCTGATTCACTTGTTGCATCAGGACCAGTCTCATTCGGAAAAATTTACTCAACATTAAATGAAATACTTAGGAGGGGGGGCACATTTAGAAATGGTGCCGTGGTTTTGCATCTTGATATTGACCACCCCGATATTCTTGAGTTCGTGTTCGCGGAAAGAGCCGAACTCCCATGGGTTAAAAGATGTGTGGACCTCACCCCAGACAGATGGGTTGATTCCTCACCTGAAACAAAAGAAGCAATCCTACGAGGAATTGCAGCAGGAGATATTTGGCTCAGCAAAATAAAATATGACAGAAAAGGAAACAGGATCAGGTCGAATGTATGCTTGGAGGTTTATTTGTCCTCACGTGGAACGTGCCTCCTCCAGCATATCAATCTTTCAGCCTGTCGTATCGGCGACATCCGACCAGCTTTCGCTAAGGGTATGTCGGAGCTGTGCGATCTCCATGGCAAAACAGGTGTTAGTGAATCTGGAGAGTATCTAAAACCAAAACATGATCGACAGGTAGGACTAGGAATGCTTGGCTTAGCCAACTTCTTAGCACGAAACAAGATTACATATGCCCAGTTTGGCGAAGCTCTTGAAGCCATTAATAATGGTGGGAGCTACGATGGTTACGCAGGATTAGCTGCTCGCGAACTATTTCTGGGCATAGAAAATGCAGCTAACATAGCACGAGAGAACCACATGGAACGGGCATTTGCTATTGCTCCTACTGCAAGCTGTTCATACAGAAGCAGAGACCTTGATGGTTTTACAGCTACACCAGAAATAGCACCTCCTATCAGCAGAGTAGTTGACAGGGACTCAGGTGAATTTGGTGTGGAACAAGTGAACTATGGAAATGTAGAGATCGCATCCGAGGTCGGATGGGAGAGTTATAAAAAGGTAGCAGATCAGATAATGATTATGCTAGACAAAACAGGATTGCTTCATGGCTATAGCTTCAACTCTTGGAGCGACATGGTGACTTACGATGAGGCATTTATAGAAGAGTGGTTAAACTCACCACAAACTTCTTTATATTATGCCCTGCAAGTAATGGGAAACACACAGGATAAGACAGATGCTTACGCAGCTCTAGAAGATACCTCAGTTGAAGATTATTTAGCAGACATAATGAGTAACAAACCAGATGAAATAGGCTGTGATTGTCAACAATGACATACTCTTTCGCTTCACAATTTATATATACAGTTGATCCTCAACTTCCTAAACCAATACTTGATGAAATGTTTAAGCAATGCAAAGCTTTACATTTTACTGAAAGTAAGACTTTTAAACCAGAAGGTCAAGACATTAGAAATTCAAAACAACATTGGTTACCATGGGACACTTGGATCGCTAGTATAATTCATAATATTTTTGTAAGTGCAAACAATCATTACTTTCATTATGACTTAGATCATTTTGATTCAGGAGTACAAGTTACTAAATACGAAGTGAACGAACACTATAGTTGGCATGTAGATATGCTTCCTGTTGAATCTAGAGATCTTAATTCAAGAAAGTTATCAATGTCATTGTTATTAAATGATGAGTTTGAAGGGGGCGAGTTTGAAATAGCTAACCCAACACGAATGGAATCATTCACAGTTGATATAAAAGCTGGTACGTGTGCAATTTTCCCAGCATGGGTGAAGCACCGTGTTAAACCAGTTACATCAGGCACGAGATATAGTCTTGTTGCTTGGATGAATGGACCACAATTTAAATAGCAATGAATCCTTATATAAAACTCCTGTCCCGGAAGAGATCTTGGACACCCGTACAAACATCTAAAGGAAAATTAAAAGAAGGTGCAGAAGAAACCATCTACCGTTGCCTTGCAATACGCCATATGGAGCTACCAGTCGGCAGCTTTATTACAGAGGCACTTGATAAAAATGTTCCCGACTCTGCTAGAGCACTTCTAGAGTCAAACGTTAAGGACGAGATTAAACATGATCTTGCTCTTGGCTATATCACCAACGCATTAGGCGTCGATGACAAAGCCGAAGCCGAAGCATTGCGCTTACGTGCAGCGTGGGAAGAACATCCAGATCACACAATACTTAAAGCATTAGTAGCTGAAAGAGCAATCTTTTTTGTACTACTACCGTTCTTTAGATTCTGTGGTGACGCAGGATTAAGAACAGTATCAGCAGATATATCTAGAGATGAGCAAGTGCACGTAGCAGCTAACTCTCTTGTATGTGCAGAGCTAGGACTAAAACCTAGCCAGTCATTAGACAAGTTGAGAAAGGCAACTATTAACTGGGTAATGCAACCCTTAAAACAAAATGCCGATAGATATTTGGACAAAAAATTTTGGCTCGATGCAAGCGACAGACTTATGTACGAAGGCAGAGCACCAGAATTTTCTCAGACCAAGGCAGCTAGAATGCCTGCATTTTTTGAGCACTCGAATGTCAATCTCCCTCAATACTCTTAAGCTTCATAACGATAGGCTTGATGAGTTATTAAAGAAGTTAGAACAGAACTTCGGGTGGAAACCTATCCATCCAAAAGAACCAATCGAATCAATTATGTATAGGGCTGGACAAGCCAGCGTAATTGACTTTATTAAATCAATAGAAGAGGACGAAATCTAATGTGTGTAGGCGGAGGGGGAGCACCCCCAACACCACCACCTTTACCTCCAGCTCCACCACCACCTTTACCTCCTGCGCCAACTGCGCCACCTCCTGATCCAATAATGAAGGACGTGAATCCACAGGTAAAGAGAGCTAAGGATGATCGTGGTAATAAGAATAAAAACCAGTACTCAAAAGGTACAGGATCATTAAGGATTAAATTAAATCCTAAAGTAAATACAGGTACATCCGGGCAAGCCGGAACCGGGGGTCTTAACTAATGTTAGCCCGTGAGAGATACAATCAACTGGTAACAGATCGACGACAATTCCTAGACAAAGCCGTTGATTGTTCAAAACTCACGTTACCTTATTTAATTCAAGACGACACATCTTCAAGACCAACACACGAAACTTTAAGTATTCCGTGGCAGTCCGTAGGTAGTAAGTGTGTGGTAGGACTTGCAGCAAAACTTATGCTTGCAATACTACCTCCACAAGCTACCTTCTTTAAGCTACAAGTACGTGAAGATAAGTTAGGTGAAGAGCTACCACCAGAAGCAAGAGGAGAACTAGATCTTTCTTTATCTAAAATGGAAAGAATGGTCATGGACTATATTGCTGCATCAAATGACAGAGTTACTATTCATCAAGCACTTAAACATTTAATTGTTGGTGGAAACGCATTGTTATTTATGGGCAAGGATGGTATTAAAAACTATCCTCTTAATAGGTATGTCGTTAATAGAGATGGAAATGGTAACGTCCTAGAAATAGTTACAAAGGAATTGATTAGTCGTGATGTGCTTGGGTATGATATACCAAAGCCAGAAACTAATACAGGTATTGACGAAACCAATGGTAGTCATACTGATGATGTCGAAGTTTATACGTATGTGAAACTAGAGAACGGCAGATGGGTATGGCATCAAGAAGTATTAGATAAGATAATTCCAAACACAAGAAGTACAGCTCCTAAAAGTGCAAGCCCTTGGCTCGTTCTGACCTTTAATTCGGTAGATGGAGAACAGTACGGACGTGGCAGAGTAGAAGAGTTCCTTGGTGATCTCAAATCTCTCGAAGGATTATCGCAATCATTAGTTGAAGGAGCTGCGGCTTCCAGTAAAGTAATTTTTCTGGTGTCACCCTCCAGTACAACTAAACCAGCGACCATCGCGAAGGCTGGAAATGGAGCCATCGTGCAAGGACGCGCAGAAGATGTACAAGTAGTTCAAGTCCAAAAATCTGCTGATTTCTCAACAGCAGCTAACATGTCACAAACTATAGAAAGAAGATTACTTGAAGCTTTCTTAGTTATGAACATAAGGAATGCAGAGCGAGTAACAGCAGAGGAAGTAAGACTTACACAACTAGAACTTGAACAACAGCTTGGAGGTATATTCAGTTTGTTAACTGTATCTTTCCTCATTCCATATCTAGATAGAACATTATTAGTTCTACAAAGAAGTAATGAATTACCTAAGTTACCTAAAGATATTGTTAGACCAACCATAGTGGCTGGTGTAAATGCTTTAGGAAGAGGTCAAGACAGAGAAGCTTTAACTATGTTTATGCAAACAATTGCACAGACCGTAGGACCAGAAGCTGCAATGCAATTTATAAATCCTTTAGAAGCAATTAAGAGATTAGCTGCGGCTCAAGGTATAGATGTATTGAATCTAGTTAAGACACCTGAACAACTACAAGGTGAGAAGGAAGAGATGGAACAGAAGCAACAGCAACAAATGCTTTTACAACAAGCTGGTCAGTTTGCTAACTCTAAGTTAGCCGACTCAGAAAACTTGCAAGGCATGATGCCTCAAGGAGAAGAACAACAACCACCACAACCTGAATAATGGCAGAGACTTTATCATATGATAATACTCCTGAAACAGAGGTCCTTACAGCAGAAGAACAGGACTCTCTAGAGGTAGGAGAAAAGTTAGTAGCAGAACAAGAAGGATTACTAGCTGGTAAATATAAAAATGCTGAAGATTTAGAACAAGCATACCTATCATTACAAAAGAAACTTGGACAAACGGACGAAGAAACAGGAGAAGAAGAAGGCGAAGGATATAGAGAGGAAGAAGAAAGCAATGAGGAAGTATCTGATTATGCTCCTGCGATCAGTTTAATTAATGACGCATCAAATGAGTACTATGCAAACGATGGTGCTTTAAGTGAGGAAACAATCTCTAGATTTACTGAAATGAGTAGCCAAGATTTGGTTAACGCATACATGGAAATGACAGAGACTGGACAAATTAATCAAACAGCACAAAGTTATGAGATGTCTGACGCTCAAGTTAACAGCGTTATGAATGCAGCAGGCGGTGAATCTAACTACAACACAGTAGTTGAATGGGCTGCCAGCAATCTTGGAGACAGACAGATTGATGCTTTTGATTCAGTAGTTGACTCTGGTAATCCAGCAGCTATTGGCATTGCTTTCCAAGGATTACAATCGGCGTACAACGAAGCCAATGGCTACGAAGGACGCATGCTACAAGGTAAAGCTCCCTCCTCTGCTGGAGAAACATTTAGATCTCAGGCAGAGCTTGTAGCAGCTATGGGAGACCCTCGTTATGAAACTGATTCAGCTTACAGAGCTGACATCATAGCGAAGTTAGATCAATCAGACCTGAATTTCTAATGGCTGATAAAGAAAAAAAGAATAAACTGAAGATCAAAAAGAAAAATTCTTTATGGAGCACAATGAAAGGCGACATCATGAAGAATAAAACTAAAAAGAAAAAACTTTCAGTACTCGAACAACACATGAAGGATGCTGGAATGTTATGAAAACGAAAGATCTTGATACATTATTCGACAACGAATACGCTTACGAACCACCAATAAGAGTTATGTCACACAACGCAGATTGCGATGGCAATCATTCACACAACCCAATTATGACACCAGAAGCAGAAAGATTTAATGGCTGGGCAGCAATGCTTGGTTTCGTAGCAGCTCTTGGAGCCTACGTAACAACTGGACAAATTATACCCGGAATATTTTAATGGCAGCAATCTCACTACAAAGAGAAGGCACAAGTAATTGGCAAAGATTTTGCGAGTGGGTCACAAGTACCGAGAACCGCCTATACGTAGGTTGGTTCGGAGTGCTTATGATTCCTTGCTTACTAGCAGCCACTACATGTTTTATACTCGCCTTTATCGCAGCACCGCCTGTAGATATAGATGGCATACGTGAGCCAGTTTCCGGCTCGTTAATATACGGAAACAATATTATTTCAGGAGCAGTAGTCCCTAGCTCCAACGCAATTGGATTGCACTTTTACCCGATTTGGGAAGCTGGTACTTTAGACGAGTGGTTATATAACGGCGGACCTTATCAGCTCATTATCTTCCACTTCTTAATAGGAGTACTTGCATATGCAGGGAGACAATGGGAACTCTCATACCGTTTAGGAATGAGACCTTGGATATTTGTTGCTTACACAGCACCAGTATCAGCAGCACTAGCTGTATTTTTAGTTTATCCATTCGGTCAGGGAAGCTTCTCTGATGGGATGCCTTTAGGAATAAGTGGAACATTCAACTTCATGTTTGTCTTCCAAGCGGAGCACAACATCCTTATGCACCCCTTTCATATGCTCGGAGTTGCGGGTGTGTTTGGCGGTGCTTTGTTTGCTGCTATGCACGGAAGCCTTGTTACTTCCTCAATCATTCGGGAGACCACGGAAACTGAATCACAGAACTACGGCTATAAGTTTGGTCAGGAAGGCGAGACTTATAACATAGTCGCTGCACACGGTTACTTTGGCAGACTTATATTTCAATATGCTTCTTTCAATAATTCTCGTGCTCTACATTTCTTTCTTGGTACTTTCCCAGTGGTTGGCATATGGCTTACCTCCATGGG
>VTLG01011531.1_pt1 | contig 18822 bp, 26 predicted proteins | sample 4694571 | NCBI WGS metagenome assembly VTLG01 (sample SAMN12604809, study PRJNA352737) | marine metagenome | biome: ENVO:00000447; feature: ENVO:00000209|ENVO:00000569|ENVO:01000036; material: ENVO:00002151; isolation source: viral sequences binned using virsorter ...
GTAGTAAAATGTAATATAAATCGAGCTTTAAAAGATTTTAAGAAAAAATTTAGAGATACTAAAACACTTCAAAAATTAAGAGATCGTAAAGAATACACTAAACCGTCTGTAGAGAAAAGACAAGCAAAAGAAAAAGCAATAATAAGAGATAAATACAGAAGAGATAATGATGAATAGAGAACAACCAGGATTAAATGTAGATTTCAGCCAAACAACAGCTGAAGTTTGTGAATCATGTAAAAATGAAACATTTGTACAAGTATATCAAATGCGTAAATTGTCAGCTTTATTATCACCAACAGGTACAGAAGCTATGATTCCTATCCAAGTATTTGCTTGTGCAAAGTGTGGGCATATTAATAAAGGTTTTTTACCTAAAGAAGAATAATGAATCCATTTGACCATATAAAAAATCTACATACTAAAAAAAGACGTTGGGAAGACTTTAATGATGAAGAAAAAAAATCATTTAACGTTTTTATTATAAATAAAGGTCTAAGTATGAATCCTGATTATCTAGGGATAGTTAGTATGGTTCAAAATTTTACAGGTTTAAATCAAATACTATCTCCAAAAGAAGTATTTAATATTTATTTTAATTTACTTCCTAATAAATTTAGATTTTACAAATGGATTAAAGGAGAAAAAACCAAAAAAGATAAAGAAAAAGCAGAATACTTGGCTATGTACTATAAAGTTAGTACAAGAGAAGCATATGATTATTTAAAAATATTAAATAAAAAAACAATTAATTCAATTATAAAAAATTATAAAAATGACACATCAAGAAAGGCTATATAGAGCTCTAAAAAGTGAGTGTGAAGCAAATATTAATGAAGCTTTACTTACAATGGATATGTGTTTTAACCAAGCAGCAGCTATTGGTGAACATACATCAGAACATTTTCTAGAAGAAGCAAGCAAAGCACTATCAAAGCTAACAGACGCCAGAGATAGATTAGATACATTAAGAGAATATTATAATGACTCTAGTTTTTTTAATAAAGAACAACAATTAAATGGCTGATTTAGAATTTACAGAAGAAGATAATAAAGCAGTAGAGTGGTGTGAAACCAATTATCCTGAAATGACTACTGAGTATAAAAAAATTATGATGGAACAATATATTATGTTCTGTAAAAAACATCGTAATTATGGTACTGGTAATATAAACGTAGGTACTAATTTAGAAACGGATGGTGATGTTAAATTAGCATTAACTGGGTTATGGTTTAGATTAAATGATAAAATTCAACGTTTGAAAAACTTAGTTGTATTAGGTGAGCCAGATACAGTAGGTGAATCACTTACTGACACATTCCAAGACTTGTCTATTTATGGAATTATCGCTCAAATTGTACAACATAAGAAATTCAAATAATGAATATTATAGAAAATATCAATAATACTACCGTTCCTGAAATGGATTGGGCTACTCAAAAGAACATCAGCTATACACAGTTATCAGCTTGGATGGAGTGCCCCCATAGATGGAAACAAATGTACATTGATAAGATTAAACAACCACCATCAATTCACTTATCATTTGGTACTGCAATGCATGAAACACTCCAAGAATATATGGAGTTAATGTATAATAAAGGTCAACAACATGCAGACGAATTTGATGCACATAAAGATTTTCAATCACGTTTTATGTTATTATATAAAGCTGATGTTGATAAGTTAGGTGAAAATTTTGCTACAAAAGAAGAATTAATTGAATTTACAAATGATGGTTTAAATATTATTGATTTTTTCTTACGTCATAGACAAGAACATTTTCAAAAACATGGATGGAAATTATTAGGTATTGAAATGCCTATATTAATACCCCCACATGAAGATTACCCAAATGTTAAATTAATGGGTAAATTAGATTTAGTTATGTTTGATGAAACATTACATAAAGTAGTTATTTGGGATATTAAGACATCAACTAGAGGTTGGGGTAAATATGATAAAAATAATAAAATCAAAACATCACAAATGGTAATGTATAAAAAATATTTCTCGGAACAATATAATGTTCCTGTAGATAATATTGATGTTAGATATTTTATTGTTAAACGTAAAGTGCCAGATAACCCAAAATACGCAGTAATGAAATCGCGTATCCAAAAATTTGAACCATCAAGTGGTAAAACCACACAAAATAAAATGGTAAAAAACATGAAATCATTCATAGAGGATGTATTCATTGATGGAACTCATATGTATGACACAGATAATATTGACAAAATTTTAGCAGAAACAGATAAATGTTCTTCTAAATGGTGTCAAACATGTAATAAATAATGAAAGAACGTATATTTCCTTTCGTGATAGCGCTTTCAGCGCTATCTGTGTCTGCATCAGCGGCTTTTTATTCAGTATTTGGTTTAGCACATTTATTTGCAGGTGCTAGTACTGAAGTAATTATAATGGCTGGTGCTTTAGAAGCCGCTAAATTAGTTGTAGCTTCTCTCTTATACCAATATTGGAATACAATCAATAAAGTATTAAGAGCATATTTTATGGTAGCTACCTTTATATTAATGATAATTACATCAGGTGGTATTTACGGTTTTTTATCTGGTGCTTATCAAGAAACAGCCACACAATCAGAATTTTTAGACAAACAAGTAGCTATTATTGACCAGAAAAGAACTCGATTTATAGAATCAAGAGATGATCTTAAAATTACAGTTAAAGAATTAACTACAGCTTTAGCTAATCCTACTCAAATACAGTACGTAGATAAAGAATCAGGTCAATTAGTAACCACAACATCATCTCGCCAACGTAAATTATTAGAATCGCAGTTAAACGAAGCAAAAATCAGTCTGGACGCAGTCACTGACTCAATAGCTGTATTAGATGTACGCATATTAGATGCGCAAATAGGCAACGAATCTGCACGTGAATTAGGACCACTTAAATATATGGCTACGTTAACAGGTCAACCAATGGAAAAAATAGTAAATTGGTTTATGTTATTAATTATTTTTGTTTTTGATCCACTAGCTATTGCAATGGTTGTAGCAGCTAATATGGCCTTTGCACATGTGAAAGGAGTTTCAAGAGATCCTAAAGATTATGAGGTTTATAAATCTCCTTTATATACAGACGAAGATGAAAAAGAAAAACCAAAAACTGAAGGAAGTGGAACTAACAACGAGGGAGTGGTTAGAAGCAATGAAAACACCGGGTCCCCACAAGAACAAGAAGAAGTACAATCGGAAGTTGAAGCACAAAAAAAAGAATTAGAAGAACTAAGAAAACAAATAAATCATTCTAAAGTACAAGAAGCAATAAAACATGCAAAAAGAGCGGGGGATTGGGATTTTTGATATATGTATATGTGAATATACAATATAAAATGTTATGGCAAATAAAAATTTAAAGTTAACAAGTGTAAAAATTGTAGATCACTTATTTGAAGATTTTAAAATATCATCAATTAGACATAAATTTAATTTACAAAAGTTAACAAATAGAGCAGTCCATCTGTACTTAACAGACGAAGAATTTCGAAAGAAATTACACAACCATACCGACTTAACAATTAGCGGTAGTTTATAAATTTAAAAAATAAAGGTTATATGAAAGAAGGTTATATCCCAAAGGATCAACGTAAAAAAGTTATGATGCTTTCTGACGATATTCGTACACACTCTGGTGTAGGAAATATGGCAAAAGAAATTATTATAAACTCAGCACATCATTTTAATTGGATTAATTTAGGAGGAGCGGTTAAACATCCAGAAGCAGGTCAAGGTTTTGATATATCTCAGGATGTTAATAATGTAACTGGTTTAGTAGACTCAGATGTAAAGGTTATAGCTACTGAAGGTTATGGTGATCCTAATATATTAAGATCAGTTATAGCACAAGAAAAACCAGACGCAATAGTACATTTTACGGATCCTCGTTACTGGATTTGGTTATATCAAATGGAAAATGAAATTAGACAAAAATGTCCTTTAATTTTTTATACTATTTGGGACGATTTGCCTTACCCAATGTGGAATAGAGAGTTTTACCGTTCAGATGATATGTTACTTTGTATCTCTAAACAAACTAAAAATTTAGTAGAAAATGTCCTTAGAGACCATCCAAAACCCGGGCGTATACAGTATGTTCCTCATGGCATAAATGAAAAAAAATTCTATCCTATTATAAATGATTTTGAGTTTGAATCTTTTAAAGAAGAAATTTTAGAAAAAGAAAATTATGATTTTGTAGTACTTTGGAATTCTAGAAATATTAGAAGAAAAAATCCATCAGATATCATATTATCATGGAGAACATTTTTAGATCAATTACCTGTTGAAAAAGCTAAAAAATGTATATTATTAATGAAAACAGAAGCATCATTCGAACATGGTACAGATTTAAATGCTGTTATTGATAGTTTATGTAATCCTGAAATTCATAAAGTAAAAATAATAGAAAATAGATACTCTGAAAAAGAATTAAATTATTTATATAATTGCTCAGACGCTCACATGTTTATGACAGACAATGAAGGTTGGGGATTAGGTTTAACAGAATCTTTAACAGCAGGTAGAATGATTATAGCACCAGTACAAGGTGGTATGCAAGATCAAATGCGTTTTGAAGATGAAAATGGTAATTGGATTAATTTTTCAACTGAACATCCATCAAATGCAGATGGTAAGTATAAAAAATGTGGTGAATGGGCAATGCCTATATTCCCTAAAACACGTTCAGTAAAAGGTTCACCTTTAACACCTTATATATTTTCAAGTCAATGTTCAATTGAAGACGCTGCAATAGCATTAATGAAAGTTTATAAAATGGGTCCTAAAGAAAGACAAAGAAGAGGATTAGCAGGTAGAGAATGGGTAATGTCAGATGAATCAGGTTTTACAGCAAAAAGAATGGGTCAAGGTTTTATTGATAATATTAATAATTTATTTAAAGAATGGGAACCACAGCCTCGATTTACAGTTACTAAAATAGATGATTCTACTAAATTAGATAACTATAATCCAAATCCAATTAGTTTAACACCAGAATTTTTAGAAGAAATACAATCAATATGAAACCATTATGCGTAGTATCGTGTCCAATTGACACATTTTCCGGTTACGGAGCAAGATCAAGAGATTTTGTAAAATCACTAATAGAAGTAAAAGACGAAGAATGGGATATTAAAATTCTACCACAAAGATGGGGCGATTGTCCCTGGAATTTTTTATCACAAGATGACCCTTTAAGACAACGTTTTATAGGAGGATTAGAACAACAACCAGATGTTTGGATTCAAATCTCAGTACCAAATGAATTTCAACGAGTAGGTAAATTTAATATTGGTGTTTCAGCGGGTATTGAAACAACAATTTATCCGGGGGAATTTATTGAGGGTAGTAATAGAATGGATTTAAATTTAGTAAGTTCTGAACATTCTAAAAAAGTTGCTTTATCTACACAATTTGATAAAGTAGATAAAAATACAAATCAAAAAATAGGAGTTGTAAGAATAGAAAAACCCGTTGAAGTATTATTTGAGGGTTTAGATCTAAATAAATATTATAAAGATTCTAAAAAATCAAATATATTAAATAATATAAAAGAAGATTTTTGTTTTCTTTACACAGGACACTGGTTACCTGGGAATTTTGGCGAAGATAGAAAAAATACAGCTTTATTAATTAGAACATTTTTAGAAACTTTTAAGGGACCTGGTAGAAAAAAACCAGCTTTAATTCTAAAAACTAATATGGTAAATTATTCTTTACTAGATAAAGAAACTATAACTAGACAAATTAATAGAATCAGAGATATGATTTCAGGTAATTTACCTAACATATATCTTTTACATGGTGAAATGACTGATAAAGAAATGAACCAATTAAATAATGATCCTAAAGTAAAAGCGTTTGTATCATTTACAAAAGGTGAAGGCTATGGTAGGCCATTAGCTGAAGCAGCAATTACAGGTAAACCAGTAATTACAACAAATTGGAGTGGACATATAGATTTTATTAAACCTGAGTATAATATTTTAATTGGTGGTGAATTAAAAAATGTACATCCATCAGCTGCAAATCAATTTTTACTTAAAGAAGCACAATGGTTTAATATTAATATGGGGGTAGCAAGTAGAGCTATAAAAGATATATTTAAAAAATATAAATTCTACTGGGAAAAATCACGTAAACAAACACAATATTTAAAAGATAATTGGAGTTTTGATGAAATGACTAAAAAATTAAGTGCATTACTTCCTAAAATAGAACCAACACCTCAAATGCAACCTTTAAAATTACCAAAACTTAAAAAAATAAATAAAACACAAGAATTACCTAAATTAAAATTACCAAAACTTAAAAAAATAGAAGCACAATGAAACAATTAGGAGATAAATTAGTAAATAGTCCCGTTTGTGATAGTGACGCATGTTACGAATCAGAATTTCAAACACAAGATGGAATAATAAAAACATGGCTTTGTATGACTAGTGGCTATACTTCAAATACTACAATGACCCTAGATAGTGAAGCACTTAAAAAAACTTTAGAACTCACAGCTGATTTAATTAAAGATTTAAGACAAGATCATGAACCACCTGGTGGCGGAGAAGTATTAGCTTGGTTTCCTACGGCAATAACAATGCCTGATAAAGGTATGATATTTCCAGAACCCATTAAAGGAAAAAATGATTGGGGTTGGACGGTAGTTAAAGCAATTCCTATTCCGGAAGATGAACAACATAAATATCCTGATGCAACAAACCCGGGAACATTTTATAAAAACAGAATGGATATGAAGAATATGAAACGTTTTGATAAATTATGTTTTATGGATGCTGCTGAAGAATTAGGAATGTTTGCTAAACCTATTGAAGTAAATGAAGATTAGTTATGCAATACCTGTTTGTAATGAAATAGTTGAAATAACTAAATTACTTAATTTTTTAGAAAAATATATTGATAAAGAAGATGAAGTAATAGTATTATTTGATACTAATAATGGTTCACAATCAGTAGAAAATTATTTAAGAGCTAAATCAGTTAATCCAACATTTTTTCAATGGTATCCTTATCACTTTGATGGTCATTTTGCTAATATGAAAAACCACCTAAAATCACTTTGTGTAGGTGATTGGATATTTCAAATTGATGCTGATGAATTACCACACGAATTTTTAATTACAAATTTAAAAGAAATTTTAAAACTTAATCCAACAACAGAAATGTTTTTAGTCCCTAGAGTTAACACTGTAGATGGTTTAACTCAAGAACACATTAATAAATGGCGTTGGAATATAAATGAAAAAAATTGGGTTAATTGGCCAGATTACCAAACTAGAATTATACAAAATGGACCTAAAATTAAATGGCAAAATAAAGTCCATGAACAAATAATTGGGATATCTACAAAAGGAGCATTACCAATGGAAGAAGAATGGAGTTTATATCACCCAAAAGATATTAAACGCCAAGAAGCACAAAATAATTTTTACGACACATTATAATGAAAAACATTACAGTAATCCTTAATGGATATAAAAGAGGAAACCAATTATCCGAACAGGTAGAAGCATTAAATAATGGGACTATAAAACCAAGTGAAATATTACTATGGTATAATAACCCGGGAGATGATAAATTAATTAATTATGATATAATGTCTACTACCCCCACAGCATTATGTAATTATAATTTTGGGGTCTGGGCAAGATTTGCTTTTGCATTCAATGCGCAAAACGAGTATATTTGTATTTTTGATGATGATACAATTCCTGGAAAAAAATGGCTAGAAAATTGTGTTGAAACAATGAAAACTCATGAAGGGCTACTAGGAAGTGTAGGGCTTTTATATTTAGATCCTCGCCCGCCTGAATATTCTTCTTACTATGAACATTATGTAAGGTTTGGATGGCCTGAAAACGGAAATAATGATATTCCCATACAAGTAGATTTAGTTGGTCATAGTTGGTTTTTTAAGAAAGAATGGTTAAGCTACATGTGGAGAGAAATACCTAATCCTAAATATAACACATGTGGTGAAGATATGCATTTTAGTTATATGTTGCAAAAATACGCAAATATACCTACTTATGTTCCCCCACACCCTAAAAATAATAAAGAATTATGGGGTAGTATTAAAGGAGCAGAATATGGTGGAGACCAAAATTCATTATGGGAAACTAACCAGCAAGGTATAGATGGTACTCCTTTTAAACAATTAATGAATGAATACTTTGTAAATCAAAGAAAAAAAGGTTGGAAATTAATAAATGAAAAATAAAATATTACTTTGCTTTGGAACTAGACCTGAATGGCTTAAAATTAAACCCCTAATTAAGGTACTAGATAATTATGAACTCCTATTTACAGGTCAACATCCAGATCTACTTAAAAATATAAAAGTAGATTATCAAATTACTATTGGTGATAATCCCAATAGATTAGACCAACTAATTAGTGATTGTCTCCTTCAGTTTCCTAAAGGTAACTTTGACTCAGTATTAGTTCAAGGTGATACTGCATCTGCATTTGCATGTGCAATAGCTGCTTTTCATAGAAAAAAACAAATAATTTATTTGGAAGCAGGTCTTAGAAGTTACAATTTAGAACACCCATATCCCGAGGAAGGCTATAGACAAATGATAGCTAGACTAGCTAATATAAATTTATGTCCTACAAACCTATCACAAAAAAATTTAATTAATGAAGGAGTACATGGTTTATGTTATGTTGTGGGTAATACTGTTTTAGATAATCTACTACCATATAAACGTAAATGTGAATACACAAATAAAGTACTAGTAACACTACACAGAAGAGAAAATCACCACCAAATGGGTAAATGGTTTGAGGAGGTAAATAAACTAGCTAAAATTAACCCTGAGTTAGAATTTATTTTACCTATCCACCCGAATCCAAATGTTAAAAAACATAAGCACTTATTAACAAACGTAAATGTAGTAGAACCCCTATCCCATCCTGAGTTATTAGATATTCTAGTAAAATGTAAATTAGTAATTAGTGATAGTGGTGGATTACAGGAAGAAGGTAGTTTCTTTAATAAAAAAGTAATAGTTTGTAGAGAAACTACAGAACGACCTGAAGCTATAAAAACTGGACATTTACATTTATGTTCCTCACCTAAAAATTTAGCAAGTAAATTTGGTTATTTAATAAATAATTATTATATTAATGAAATATGTCCCTATGGGGATGGAAATTCTTCAAATAAAATATATAAAATTATAAATAATGAAAAATAATTTCAAAATTACATTTTTAAATCATGCGTCTTTTATGATTGAAACTAATGAATCTATAACATTAGTTGATCCATGGTACTTTGGTAAAATTTTTAATAATAGTTGGTCTCTATTAAAAGATACTGATGATTCACAAATAGACTATTCAAAAGTAAAATATATTTCAATCTCTCATGAACACCCAGACCATTTACATTGGGCTACTTTAAAACATATTCGTTCTAAAACTGATAGAGATATAACAATTATTTTTCCTCGTAGAACTAATCCAAATGTAATGGAAGCATGTAAAAAAGCCGGCTATAATTTTGCATATATTGATCATTACAATGAAACTGAAATTGAAGAAAATTATACAATTGCAGCTTTTCCTGCGGGACATGATAGTGCTTTAGTTTATCGTATTGGTGATAGGATAATTTGTAATCAAAATGATGCTTATTTAGATGAACAAGTTCTTGTAAAAATGAAACAAATGTTTCCCATTATTGATTTATGGTTATTTCAATTTAGTTTAGCTGGGTATTATGGTAATAGTACTGAACCTGAAATAATTAAACAAAAAGGAACCCAATTCCATATTGATAAATTTATGGAATACCAAAACTATTTACAACCTAAAATGAGTGTTCCATTTGCAAGTTATTGTTATTTTTGTAAACAATATAATAGCTATATAAATGATTATGCTGTAACTTTAAATGATATTTTATCAAAAGTTCAATATCCTACTCATATTCCTTATTATAATGAAGAAATTTCTTTAACTTCTTTAAAAAATAATAAAACTAACTTAGAAAAATGGAATTTAATTATAAAAAATAGTAAAAACGATATAACTCCTATTAGTGATTTTGTGGGAGAAGATGAAATATTATCTGAATTAAATAAATTATATGAACAAGGATATAAAATTCCTGGTGTTGACGGTGTTATACTAGAGTTTTTTGATTATAATAAAAATTTATTAATTAATACTGAAGAAAAAGAATTTGGTTTTATTGAAAAAGAACAAACCCCCGAACAATGGGTTGCAGGTACATTACCGACTGAAGAACTTTATGCTTATTTAAAAACCCCATGGGGAGGTGATACACTTAATATTACGGGTGCATTTATTAAGAAAAATGAACAACTTTGGCATGCGTTTTTAGTAGGCAGAGAAAATCTTTATCAAAGATAATATAAAAATATGAGAAAAAAAGATTTTAAAGGTGATTTTTTGATGTTATTAAACAAACTAAGAGAGAAAGACTCATTTGCCTTTATTAGATTTTCTGATGGAGAACAATATATTTTAGATAATGAAGAATTAAAACTCGACCATGGGTTAATTCAAATAAAAAACCATACACAGAGTGGGATATATAAGTCTGCTGATTTTAAACATTTTGATCCAAAAAAACATGGGCATACTAGAGATCTATTAATAGAATCTTATAAACATAAGCAAAATAATTATTTTAAAGGCATTGGTTGTCCCTGCTGTAATGGTTCTGAGTATAAACTTAGACAACTAAAAACTATTGGGGGTGATTCTGATGATTTAACTTGGGCTAATCTTTGGGTAAATGGAAATTACCCTAATTTTATTAAAATGGTTTACCCTGAACTTTATAACCACAACTGTATAATGGTTTGCCATAAAGATGCTACCCTTAGTAAGTTACCTTTTATAAAAAAAGATTTTAGGGTTGGTTATAATGCTATGGTAAATGACTTAGATGTAATAGAAAAAATTGATAAATGGATTACTGATAATAATATTCAAAATTGGGTTTTTTTATTTTCGGCATCTTCTTTTACAAATATAGCCGTTTATAAGTTATTCAAAAAACACCCAAATAATACGTTTATTGATATAGGTACCTGTTTAACCCCTATGATGAGTATGCCTACTGAAAGAGATTATCTCCAAGGATATTGGAGTTATAAAGGTTCTAATAGTTTAAATTTAATGTGTAAATGGAATTAGTAGATTGTATAGAAAAATATTGGGAATTTATTAGGATATTAAGAAACGATAAAAGGGTACTTGATGGGTTTATAGAATCCACTTATATAACTAAAGAAATGCAATTAAGTTATATGAAAAAATATTCTCAATTTTATCGTGTTGCCCTAATTAACAACCAACCTTGTGGTTATATTGGTGTTATTAATGACGATATTAGAATATGTACCCATCCAAATTTTCAGGGAAAGGGAGTTGGAAAATTTATGTTAAGAGAAATATTAAAAATATTTCCTAATGCATTTGGTAAAGTGAAAATAGAAAACGAAGCATCTAGAAAATTATTTACTAGTGTGGGTTTTAAAGAAAAATTTATTATATACAAATATGACTAATTTAAAATCAACAATTACTACTAAAGGAAGATATGTTTCCCAAATCCTTCATTTCATTAATGGAGAGAAAAGAACATTTAATGATGTAGATACTCATTCTATTAAACAAGGGCAATTTACTAAATTTGAAACCAAGGATGGAAGGCTAGTAATGGTAAATGATAAAAATATCCTTTGCGTTGAAATAATAACAGAAGAATAATATGTTACATAATCCATATAAAATAGTAAAAATGTTTGAAGAGGAAATCTCTCAATTTACAGGAGCCCCTTATGTTATTACTGTAGATAGTTGCACTAACGCATTATTTTTAGTTTGTAAATATCTTAATGTAAAAGAAGTAACCATACCCTCTCAGACATATTTATCTGTACCTCAATCTATTATACACGCTGGGGGAGAAGTAGTATTTGATAAAAGACCTAAAACAAATCATTGGAAAGGTATTTATCAATTAAAACCCTACCCTATATATGATGCAGCTAAAAGATTTACTAAAGACATGTATATAAGAAATTCTTATATGTGTTTATCATTTCATATCAAAAAACAATTACCTATATGGAAGGGAGGGGCTATTTTATGTGATAGTAAAGAGGCATATGAATGGTTTAAAAAAGCTAGATATGAAGGAAGAAGTGAAAAATATTATAAAGAAGATGATATAACATTCTTAGGTTGGAATATGTATATGACTCCACAACAAGCAGCTCATGGTTTAGCTATGATGCAAAATTACCCAGACCATAAAGAAGACATGCAAGAATTAAATGGTTATAGAGATTTAACCGAATTTACAGTATTTAAACAAAATAAAACTATAGAGTAATGAAAATAGCATTATGTTTATCAGGATATTTTGATTCACTTACTGATCTTTCTTCTAAAGGAATTGATGGATTTGATCATTTAAAACGTCATGTATTTAGTAAAGGCGATGTAGATGTATATATTCATAGTTGGGATAAAGAAAATGAATCCCAAATTAAGACATTATATAATCCTAAATATGCTATATTTGAACATCAAATTGATTTTTCGGATTTAATTAAAGAAAAAGGATATAATATAATTCCCAACCCACCTAGAACCCCTCAAACTATATATTCTCATTTTTATTCTACATGTCAATCTTTTAAGTTAATAGAAGGGAATTATGATTGGGTTATTAAAAGTAGATTTGATATAGGTAGAATTAATAGAGCTACCTCGGGTCCACATAACCCAAATAACCCCTATCCAGTACAATGTATCAATTTTAATCCAACATTACCCTCTAATAAATTATATATGGCTAATTGGCAGTATTTAGAAAGTGACGGTCCTGCAGACATGTGGTTTTATGGGGGGCAAGATATAATGGAACCTTTTTCAACTATATTTGATAATATTGATAATTACTTTGAATGTAATGCTATACATTTATATAAGAATTTTATGGTACAAAATGGTATGTGGGATAATAAAACTTTATTAAATACAACATGGGAATAAAAAATCTACCAATAATAATATATAGTCATAGTAGTTATAGTGATGTATGGCCTTTAATATTTGGTCAAATAAAAAAATTCCATACTACTAACCCACTTTATTTATTTACTAATGAAAAATCTTACAATGGAGTTACTTCTATATATTATGATGAATCATTAAATTATAATAATAGAGTTATACAATGTTTATCCCAAATAAATAACGAAATATTTTTATTTCTCCATGAAGATATGCCCCTATATGATACACCTAATTATTCCGTTTTAGATGAATATATAAAACTTATTGTAAATGATAGTTTGGATTCTATAAAACTAATATTTGCTGGGAATGAAACCAATTTTATTCCTGGAGATATTACACAACAATATTCACATAAAAATCTAACTACCACAGATTGGAGCCATTTTAGTATACAACCTACACTTATTAAAAAAAACACTTTACTGGATATATTAAAAAGATATCCTTCTAGTAATTTGTGGGAATTAGAAAATAATATTCATATTAGTAAGTTTCATCCCTATATTGAACAGTGTACTTCTTTAAAAGGAAAGCAAAGAGGTATATACCATTTTGACAGTTTAGTTTATCCCTATATAGCAACAGCTATAGTTAAGGGTAAGTGGAATTTTCAAGAATATCCTGAATTAAAGAATTTATTAGATATTTACAATATTAAAAGTAGAAATTATAATGATTAAGTTAGTTATATTTGATTTAGATGGTGTTTTAGTAGAAGCTAAAAATATCCATTACAATGCATTAAATAAAGCATTAGGTAAAAAATATGCTATTAGTTGGGATGAACATTTATCAATTTATGATGGTTTAAAAACTAATCAAAAATTAAAAATGTTAACTAATAATAAAAACTTACCTATTAAATTACATTCCCAAATTTGGGAAAATAAACAAAAATATACCTTAGAGGAACTTAGAGCTTTAGGCCCTAATCAAACACTTAAATCCCTAATGTTTACTTTATCTGAAAGTGGGTATAAAATAGCAGTATGTTCTAATTCTATTAGAAAAACAGTGTTAACTGTACTTTCAAAATTAGGGATTATGGAATTTATGGATTTAGTTATATCTAATGAAGATGTAAAAAATTCTAAACCCCATCCTGAAATGTATTGGAAAGCTATCTCAATGATGAGTTGTTTACCTGAAGAAACACTTATTATAGAAGATTCTCCGTATGGATTACTTGCTGCTGCTCGTTCTAAATCGCATATTCTTAGAGTAAAAAATCCCTCTGAGGTTACAATAAATAATGTTCAAAATAAATTAAAACAAATAAAAATGGGAGAAAAAACAAATTCACCTGCCTGGAGAGATGAAACATTAAATGTTTTAATCCCAATGGCGGGCGCGGGAAGTAGATTTGAAAAAGCAGGTTATACTTTTCCAAAACCACTTATTGATGTTAAAAATAAACCTATGATTCAGGTTGTAGTAGAAAATCTTAATATTAAAGCTAATTATATTTATATAGTACAAAAATCTCATCGTGAAAAATATAATTTAGATACTTTACTAAATCTTATTACCCCCAACTGTAAAATTGTAGAAGTAAATGGATTAACAGAGGGTGCTGCATGTACAGCACTATTAGCTAAAGAATTTATAAATAATAATCAACCTCTATTTTTTGCTAATTCAGATCAATTTGTAGAATGGGATTCAAATGAATTTATGTATAAGATGAATGAAATTGAAGCAGATGGGGGTATTGTAACATTTGAAGCTACCCACCCAAAATGGTCATTTGCTAAAGTTAATGAAAAAGGATTAGTTACAGAAGTAGCTGAAAAAAACCCTATCTCTAATATTGCTACCGTAGGGTATTACTATTGGAAACATGGATCAGATTTTGTCAAATATGCAGAACAAATGATTGAAAAAAATATTAGAGTTAATAATGAATTCTATGTATGTCCTGTTTTTAATGAAGCTATAGGTGACAAAAAAGAAATTCGTACTTTTAATATAAGTAAAATGTGGGGATTAGGTACTCCTGAAGATTTAAAATATTACTTAGAAAATTATGGAAAATAATAGTTACACTCAAATGCAAAAAAGTACCTATAGTAATGGTACTACAAATCATCCAGAACATAATGATAACCCTCATTATTGGGATATTCTTTTAGGTGATTTAAAAGATAAAAATAGATGGAAAAATAAAAAAGCTTTAGATTTTGCATGTGGTAAAGGTCGAAACGTAACCAATATGCTATCCCTTTGTGATTGGGAAAAAGTAGACGGAATTGATATATCAGAAGGTAATATAAATTACTGTAAACTTCAGTATAGTGGTTGGCCCTACCAACAAAGTAATTGGTATTGTAATAATGGAACTGATGTATCTGATTTAAAAGATAATGAGTATGATTTTATTATGTCTACTATAGCATTACAACATATTCCTGTATATGATATTAGAAAATCATTAATAACTGATTTACTAAGAGTATTAAAACCTGGTGGATTATTTTCATTTCAATTAGGATATGGAAAGGATTTAAAAGACCCATTTAATAGACCCCGAAGTTCCTACTTTGCTAATGAATGGGATGCAAGAGGTACTAATTCAGAACATGATGTTAGAGTTCAAAATGAAGAAGATGTAATTAATGACCTGAAAAATATAGGTTTTACTAATATTACTACTGAAATAAAAGAATCATATTCAGATAGAGGACATCCTCAATGGATATACATCAAGTGTTATAAAAAATGATTTTAATATCTCATAGGGGGAATATAGAGGGTAAAAAACCAGAATTAGAAAATACACCTAATTATATTCAAAAAGCTTTAGATTTAGGTTACCATGTAGAAATTGATATTTGGTATGATGATGGGTTTTATTTAGGACATGATTTCCCCCAACATAAGATTTCATTTAATTACTTAATAAATGATAAATTTTGGTGTCATGCTAAAAATATAGAGGCAATAATTGAAATGAAAAAATATTCTATACATTATTTTTGGCATCAAGAAGATGATATAACATTAACAAGTAAAGGATATATTTGGGCTTACCCAGGTAAACAACCTATAAAAGATAGTATAGCAGTAATGCCCGAATTATATAATGATGATATAAGTAAGTGTATAGGAATTTGTAGTGATAATATAAAAAAATATAAATGAAAACAGCATTTATAACAGAAATGGGGTTTGAGGGTAAAATACCTTCAAACCATCCTAATATGAGAACAGAATTTGCTTGGATGTATGCTTTAAAAGCTAATCATTTTAATATAAGTAATATTTTAAATGTTCAAAACTATGATCATGTATTTGTAATTATTCCTAAAGGAAAACTTAATTTAAGTGCAGAAGGAACTAAAATAGGAAATCAATTAAATCCTGCTTCTGATTTACTTAATTCTAATATAATTGAAGAATTAAAAAAACATAATAATAAAATCCACTATATACAAGAAGGTCCTTGTTGGTGGTTTAATGATTATGAAATAGTAGATCAATTTAATTTTTATAATGCATTAGCTGAATGTGATAGTATATTTGCTCATAATAAACATGATAGTAAATTTTATAAAGGATTATTTCCTACAAAAGAAATAAATGTAATGCCAACTCTTCTTATTGAAGATTTAATTAAAGATATTACTCCAAAAACAGAAGAAAAGGTAATCATAGGAGGTAATTTTGCCAGGTGGTATGGAGGATTTCAAAGTTATATGGTTGCGGATGAATTTAATACAGAAAAATGGACTCAAGAATCACATGCAAAACGTGAAAATGAGAATCAAATACAAGATTTAAATCATCTACCTAGAATACCTTGGCTAGACTGGATGAAAGAATTATCAACATTTAAATATGCAGTACATATGATGCCTACTATAGCGGCAGGTACTTTTAGTTTAAATTGTGCATATTTTGGTATACCATGTATTGGGAATAAAAAAGTAGACACTCAAAGAATATGTCATCCTGATTTATCCGTAGATACAGATGATGTAGAAAAAGCTCGTAAATTAGCTAAACGACTAAAAGAAGATAAAGATTTTTATGGCTACTGTAGTGATGTTTCTAAAATGATGTATGAAGAACATTACACAATAGAAAAATATAAAAATAAATTAAATAAAATATTATGAATATAAGTTTAATAATCCCAAGCTATAATACAGAAAAACACTTAATTAATACTTATAATTCAGTTAGAAAATATTATAAAGATGTTGAAATGGTTATAATTAATGATGGTTCAACTGATAATACATCTGAATGGTTAGAATCCTTAAAAGATGATAATGTAATTAAGATTAACTCTAAAGAACGAAAAGGCCATACATACTTTTATGATGAAGGAATGAGGCAAGCTACTAACGAAATAGTAGGTATAATGCACTCTGATATGATTATAGGTCCTAATTACATAGAAAATATATTAAAACATTTAGAACGAGGTAAAGTAGTATGTGCTACTAGAATTGAACCACCTATCCACCCAGAGGGTAAAGAAAAAATAATAATGGATTTCGGAATGGATCATAATGATCTTAAATTAGATGAATTTGAAAAATTTTGTAATGAAAAATCAAATGAATTTAAAGATATAACTACAAAAGGTATATTTGCCCCTTGGGTACTATATAAAGAAGATCATTTTGCTATAGGAGGACATGATCAAACATTTGCACCTTATGGTTATGAAGACTCAGATATTTTTAATAGATGGATTTTAGCGGGTTATGAAATGATACAAAGTAGAGATGCTTTTGTTTATCATTTAACTTGTAGAGGACACAGATGGAATAAAGGAGTTGGTATTGTAAATGATGATTATGAATCAACTATGAGTAGATGTAAACGTGATTTTATTAGAAAATGGGGAGACTGGATACAGAATGATGAATACCAATTTCCTATTATTAACCCAAAATATGATATAGGTTTTGTAGTTGAAAATTGTAGTCATCAGCTATTAGAAATCTTAGAACCATGGTGTAGTACAATATATGTAGATGAATCAAATGATATAGTATTACGTGATAATTATATTAGATTAGAACAACCAAATACAAGTTTTGATCTACATGAAAGAATAAAACCATTTAATAATGAAAAAAACAATGAAATCTTAGTCACTATAGATGGTAGTAAATTTACACAACAAGATTTTCAATATATCCAACAATTATCTGCTATATTAACAGATAGTGGTGAACCAGCATTTCATGGTGAATTAGGAAATATTATAGTTGAGATATTTGAACAAATGAATACGTATGAAAAAACACTAATAAATAATGGATAAATATATTTATAAAGCAAAATTAGATAGAGTAGTAGATGGTGATACAGTAGACGCCCTAATAGATGTTGGGTTCGATATTTGGTTTAAAAAACGAATTCGATTTAAAGGTGTTGACACTTGGGAATCACGAACTAGAAATCTAGAAGAAAAAGCATTAGGTTTAAAAGCTAAAGCTAGAACAAAAGAACTATTAGAAAAAGTATCCTCTAAATCAGGATATTTTAGAATTAAATCATATGGTTTAGGAAAATATGGTAGAGTATTAGCAGATGTTTTTATTATGGATAAAGATGGTAAGCAATGGAATGTTAATGAAACATTAATAACTGAAGGACATGCTTATATTTATGATGGAGGTAAGAAAAAAGTATTCACCTCATAAAGTTTTTATATATGTATAACAAAATAAAATCAATGTGGGGCAT
>VTLG01012410.1_pt1 | contig 18820 bp, 13 predicted proteins | sample 4694571 | NCBI WGS metagenome assembly VTLG01 (sample SAMN12604809, study PRJNA352737) | marine metagenome | biome: ENVO:00000447; feature: ENVO:00000209|ENVO:00000569|ENVO:01000036; material: ENVO:00002151; isolation source: viral sequences binned using virsorter ...
GAATTTTCAATCTGCTTTTACGGTTTTGCGAAGGACTTTTCAGAGTTACATCTGAAGCTTTTTTACCGCCTTCTCTACCTTTTTTGTGAGCAACGTCTTTACCGTCGCCATTTCCGTAAGTACCTTTAGCTCTATTAGCTGCATTAGCAGCAACTCGTAACTTAAGACCCTTTTTTGTTTTGTTATACGCTTTCTGTTGAGCTTTATAATTGCCGTTAGCGTATTTAGCTCCGCTTGCCATAAAGTCTGCTCTGTACTAGTTCTGGATCTACTTTTGGCATTACAGCTGCAAGCTTGGAGAGTGGGTTGCCATCATATGCAATACCGCTAATGTCATTGGTTTTAAGCCAATCACACGCTGCCTTTAAATCTTGGGTAGAAGCTTCGCCACTTTTGACCCGCTTGAGGAATTCTTTAGTGACGAGGTTATGTAATTCGTTAAATTGGGCTTCAGTGGCTTTCTTCATCTACCCTCCTGGGAATAAGTTCTTTTTAATCAGTTCAACTGCTTTATCATCAATGGTATTGTCAGTGGACTCAGCGTAAGCTTCGAGTAGTTGTATAACTAACTCTTTAACAGCAGAAGAGCTGAGGAATGCCATAAGGATGGGCTTGATAAGTACAATCATGATTTAGTGGATTTAGTTGTTTTCTTAGTTGTTTTCTTTGCTTTAGCTTTCTCTTCAGCTTCTCTTTTTGTAAAATCTGATAATGTGCTCATTAAAATAGTCCGAATTTCTTTTTAGGTTTTGTGGGTGGTTGTGTTTCTTTTAGATATGCAGATATAGGTATGACATCACTACACATACTGGCTACACGACTACCAGGCTTAAGCATGAAACCCTTTTGTTGTAGCTCTGCACATTTCAATGTTCTGACTAACTCGTAGTCCAGACGCATCTTTTCTTCCTGCCTTGCAGCAATGGAGAGACAACGCTTTAATCCTCTACGGTCCAAAGGGACCATAAAGTTAACTTGTGCTCCCCAGTTTTCAGCTACGGTATAGTTCTGTTGCTCCATACTCCCTTCATCTATGTCAAATGGAGTCGTATGATTCCCCATATAAAATGGTGAGAAAGTCATAGTTGATCCATTACACGAAATGTTAGGTCCGTAGTGCTGTCTCGACGGTGCTCCATTGTTCTGAAATTGCACCGCTTGGTTGGTTACATTTCCCGTTGCAGCTGCTACTGGATTACTTACATTATTCGTCTCATCCTCTGCACGAACTGGTGCTACTGAGAGAAGACTGATAAGGAGACCGTAGTAGACGATGTGTCTATTTCTCTGTCTACTACTTCGACTGAGAGCACCTGACTTGCTGCTCTTGTTACCACTTCTAGTGAGAAGGGATCTCCAGCCGTGTGTAAGGTGTAAACCGAATCTGTATCGGCTAAGCCTCCTGAAGAAGCTGAAGTATGAGTTATGTTTTCTCCACTCCACTTGCTTAGGGCTGACCCATAGGTAGTTGTTGTGATCTCCTCTACGATCTCTTGAGTAGTCGTGGTTGTACTGTTCATCGAACCCTGAGTGAAGTTTGGGGTTACTAATTCTGCTCTTGCTGCTGTGGGTGACAACAGAGCTAAGAGTAATAGCCATTTCTTCATTGTTTTGCTGTTGAATTTCCGTTCTTTTTTCCGTTACCGTTACCAGTAGTTAAGCCAAATGTTGCAAGGGCTCCAGTAAAAATCGAAGCCGGAAAAGTTATATCCCCACCTGGACTTTTCTTTATCATAGGTATTTCTACGTAATTTAATGTAATGATAAATCCGCTCCAAACCACTACTCCAAGACGCACAAATGTACCTAAGATTTGGATTTGGTGTTCTTGATCTTCAGCTGCATCTTTAAGTTTGCCGAAGAATCCTTTTTCTTCTTTCGCTTTTGCTTCCATTTATCAATCTTAGTTTGTAGTTGTTTTTGAACTTTCTTTTTAATTGGTTCAAATAAAGATGAAGTAATAGATGTAGTAGCTACAGCCACAACAGCAGTAGAAACAGCAGTCACTACAACCGCTGTCTCAGGTACTGGCATCTTTATATCTAGAACTGGAATTTTTAAACTTGGTGGTTCTGGTTGTTCTGTTGACTCTGTTTTAACATCTTCAGGTGCCTCCAAATCAGTCGGAGGTATCACCATAGGTTTATACGACGGTATCCGAGCTGTAGGAGGTCTAAAGTAAAGAGAATCAGGTTTGGGTAGATTAGCTCTAGGTAGATGTATTGTTATAGTTTAGATTTCCCTAGTGTTATAGCATTATCTTTTGTTGTCCAATCTTCACTTGTCCAGATAGAAGCATCATTTTCGTGTTTGTAAGCTTTGATAATTTCTAAATGCCTTACATTACGATCTATTGTATCTTTATCTTCATCTGTAAGAGATGATTTAGCAGCAAGTTCATTTATTAAAGTTACGCTATGCTCACCATGAGCAAATAGAGTAGCTATTTCGTCTGTTGTGCGGTCAGCCATTGTTTTTTAAAGTTTCAATTTCTTTGGACATTTCTTGCACTGCTTTTACAAGAATAGGTATAAGTTTGCCAGGGGCGGCTTCAAGTTTCTCTGGATTTGATTCCAGTACTAAGTTTAGATAATCAGCATCATTATCCTTTTGTACTTGTTGGAAATCTTGTGCAATAAAACCTGCTTCATAAGTTCCATCTTTGGCTATTCCTTCTCTTGAATCCCATTTAAATTTGACTGGTTTAAGAGAATTAACAAAATCTAATCCTAAATCTAAAGTATTAATATCTGTCTTATCACGTCTATCAGATAATGAGCTAATACTTGTTACTTGACAACGTAGGGTTGCTATTGAGCTATCACCTAAAGTTATTTCGTTATCTGCATCTGCTGCACTTGGATCTGCAAAAGCACCAATTACAGTATTATTAGAACCACTAAAGCTAGCAACATCTCCAGCAGATCGTCCTATACAAGTATTATAAGTTCCAGAAGCATGTCTACAAGCATCCAATCCAACTCCAGTATTACCTGCGGCTGATGCATTTTGTCCTGAATCTTTTCCAACAAATACACAGTGACTAACTGTTGTCATAAGACTACCTGCATTAGTACCTATACAGACGTTTTGTCCACCTGATGTAATTGCATCTCCAGCAGTTGAACCTATTACTGTGTTATCAGTTCCCGATGTTTGAGCTTTTAAAGCATTATGGCCAATGCCTACGTTATTGCTGGTCGTATTACTAAATAATGTTTCATGTCCAATAGCTACGTTGTTACTACCAGACGTACAAGACCTGTTTGTATCATTACCAAGGGCGACGTTTTTTTCCCCTGAAGTAATGGCACGTAAACCGTCTCTTCCTACAACTACGTTTGCCGCTCCAGTACACGTACCCATCATGGATTCTGAACCGATAGCTATGTTGTAATTACCAGTCGTTACGCCACCACCTGCATCTCGACCTAAGAAAACACAATCTTGTGCTGAAGTTAGTGCGTCTCCAGCATATATACCAAGGGCTGTGTTATTAGTTCCTGACGTATTTGCTTTCAACGCCTGGCTACCTACCGCAGTATTACCTCCTCCAGTATTTACGTTTAGTGCTGAATCACCAACTGACGTACAGTGGTTAGCCGTACTTTGTGTAGCACTTGCCATATAACCAACAGCAGTGTTATTTGTTCCAGACGTATTTTCAGTTAACGCACCAGCTCCTATTGCAGTTGTTCGGCTTACTGTATTTTTTCTTGCAGCTTGTTCACCTACAGCTGTTATGTATTCACCTGTTTGATTATCGGTCACAGCGTTCATTCCTACCGCAGTATTTTTTTTACCTGAAGTATTTGCGGCTAAGCAATGGGCTCCGCAGGCTACATTATTTTCCCCGCTTGTTATCATGCCACCCGCCCAAGCTCCAACAGCCGTATTGTCGTGACTTTCACTATCTCTTAAAGCTCTATGACCAATACCAGTATTGTCAGTGATTGCTGTACCAGTAGAAGCACCTGCAGCAGTACCTATAAAAACGTTACGAGTTCCAGTTACTAAACTTTCTGCAGCTTCCATTCCAATGGCAACATTGTGATTTGAAGTAGTTAAAGCTGTTAAAGCTTTAGCTCCAATCGCTACGTTTTCATCGCCGGTGGTAATTGCGTCACCAGTTAGATTACCAATTAAAGTGTTAGATGCTGCATCTGTACCACTAAAAGCTGCACCAGCACTACTACCACCAACAGTGTTTCCTTGAGCATCTGAACTAAGTCCACCACCACCTCCAGCGGCAGCCTCCCAACCAGCGTCTCCGTTAGCATCAACAGTTAGTACGTAGTTGTCAGTAGCTGTACTATCTTTGATTGAAAAGTTAAGACCTGGGACTCTGAACTTAGTAACATTATCATCACCTAAAGTTATCTCATTAGAGACACTAGCAGCACTTGCTGCTGAACCTGCACCTATACATGTATTATTTGTTCCTGAAGTAATATTTTTACCAGATTGATAACCTAATGAAGTATTACCATTACCGTCAGCCTCTTTTAAAGCTTCATATCCAACAGCTACAGCATTGGTACTAGTTCCATTTTGCAAAGCTTCAGCACCAATAGCTGTACAGTAATTTGAACCAGTAGCTGTTTTAAAGGCATTTTGACCTAGCACTGTGTTACGTTGACCATTAGTAAGTGCTAAACCTGCATTCCAACCAACCCCTACATTACCTAGTCCTGAAGTCTGAGCTGATAATGCCGATCTACCCACTGCCGTATTTCCTTCGCCTGTAGTTGCAGCGTCCAATGCAAACGTTCCTACCGCAGTATTGTTATTAGCAGTATTACCATTTAAAGCTTGTCTACCAACAGCTACATTATAAGAAGCAGTTTCTCCAGAGTCACCAGCACCTTGTCCAATATAGACATTACCCTCTCCGCTTGTGGTAGATTTACCCGCGTCATATCCAAAAAATGTATTTTCTTTTCCATCATTAGCTAAAGCTGCTCCAGCTTGATAACCAGCAACAGTAGTTTTTCCACTATTAGAAGCAGAAGCATTATCGGCAAAAAGTTTAACGTAAGTTTCACCAGTACCTGGTCCACCTCCACCAGAAGCAGCAGCCCAAGTTAAACCACCAGCTGCACTTGATTTAGCTGTTAATACATAATCATTAGTTGGAGAATTATCTACTTTTAAATTAGCTTCATCAACTACGTCGTCTGTAATAGTTAAAGCACCACTACCTGTAACTTCCCCAGTATGGGTAGCATTAGTAGTTTTAGCTGTATTGGCTGCTATTTCTGTGTTAATAGAGTTAGCGAGCTTATCTGCTGTAACAGCATCGTCTGCTATATGTGCAGTATCAATAGACCCATCAGTATAGTGCTCTGAATCAATAGCGTTGTCAGCTATCTTAGCTCCAGTAACTGCATCAGCTGTAATAGTTAAAGCACCACTACCTGTTACTTCACCAGTATGGGTAGCGTTAGTAACCTTTGCTGTGTTAGCTGCTATCTCTGTATTGATGGAGTTAGCTAACTTATCTGCTGTAACTGCATCATCGGCTATCTTAGCTGTAGTAACAGCATCATTGGCAATAGTTAAACTTGTAGCACCTGTTACGTCTCCTGTGTGAGTAGCATTAGTTACTTTAGCAGTATTAGCATCTAAATTAGTTTTATCATCATCACTCATTACACCCCAAGCTGAAGTAGTAGCAGCTGGAAGATTTACGTTAGTACCAGAACTAGATTCAACAGTTAAAGCAGTACCGCTAGCAGTAGCACTTAAGTTTGTTGTACCACTACTACCAGTAACTGCTGTTATAACATTTGAACCATTATTAGTAATGTGAGGAGAATCACAACTATTAAATCTATTGTTTAATGCTTGGGAGTTAGTGACTGAACTTGTAAATTCAATAACAGAATCATCACATCCTTTGAATTGATTATTGTCTACAAGTATTTCATTAGCATAAGTAAAATATGCACCCTTATCTGTTAGTGCGTTCCTTCCACTAAAACCTGCATGAAATAAATTTTGATGTATATGAATATTTTCACATTTAATGTTACTACTAGTTTGAGCACCAAACTCAATTCCCGTCCAGTTTACGAGAGCTCCAATACTTAATTTATCACAAGCCTGAATATGATTATTAGATATAAATGATTGAAGAACTCGTTGCAATAATATACCCTTTTCATGTGTATTAAAATGACAGTTTATTACTGTAACGAAAGGCTCCCCACTTTCAGCAGAATCAGTACCGTAATGACTATCACTCTGAACACCTCTATCTGTATTGATTGCTAAACAACTCTCAATGTGAATACCTTCACATGCTCCTCTTATTAAAAATGCAGCTCCAGGGTCTCCACGTAAATCTGAAACCTGACATTGAAATAAATTAAAATCAAGGCAACCTATTTGAGTTCCATCCATCAAGAATCCATAATCAGATTGATATGATGATTCAAGGCTTCCTCTAAAAACTACTCTATTACAATAACTATTACGACAATCTTCAAAATGAAATCCTTTCTGCCATCTGCTTGTACTTCCGTTGAATTCTGCAACAACGTTCTCAATGACTACATTTGGATTAATTGACCCACCAGTCGTATCAGTATCTTTTGCATAAATTGGACTTCCAGTTATGTTTCCAGCTGCTTGTAATTTAAGATCTTTGACTGTAAGAGTTCTTTCTGAATCATTTGTCTCCCACTTAATTCCATTTTCACCCTCCTCACTAGTACCTGTAGATAGCCATTTTAAGATACTTAATCTCTCACCATCTCCAAAGAGAGAAACTGATTTGTGTGAGATATTAACTTCACTGTTAAATTCATATGTTCCTGCTGGTATATAAATTCTTTTTTCATGAGCAAGAGCAGCTTCAAATCTACTAGTATTAGTAGTTCTAATTGTATTGCTTTTCCCAGTACCTTCTTCTACACCAAAATCTAATATATTTACAAAATCATCTAATTTTGACTGAGTAGTTCTTTGAACAGAATTTGAAAGACTGTTTGTATAGTTAGTATTATTAGTAGCTGAAACCGCTATACCACTAAGCTTTGTTTTTTCTGCATCTGTATAAGCATTAGTATTTGATTCAGCTTCATAAGCAGTTTTAATTTCTGCTCCTGTTTGATCAGCAGTAGCTGAAGCTTCAATAGCATTTAACTTTGTATGGTCAGCGTCAGTAAATACGTTTGAATCTGAAGCTGCTTCTACAGCTGCTCTTATCTCTGCATTTGTCTGGTCTGCTGTGGCTGAAGCTTCTATAGCGTTTAGTTTTGTATGATCAGCATCTGTAAAAACATTACTATCAGTAGCTGATTCAACTAAGGTTCTTATTTCTGCTGCTGTTTGATCTGCTGTAGCACTAGTCTCTATACCATCTAACTTTGTTTTATCAGAACTAGATTGTAATCCGGCATTGCTTGTTGTTGCTTCCGGTAAATTAACGTTTGAACCACTACTACTTGCAAGTTCTCTAGTACCTGCTGTGTAACTTAGGTTTGTTGTACCACTACCACCTTCATATCCAGTACCACTAGCATCATCATCTATTTGAGTAGTAACTGTTGTACTTTCAATTATATTGCCTATTAGTTTGCAGTTATCAGATCCTGATTCAAGATAAATTCCTTTTCCATATTTATTACTACCACTTAGACCTCTAATAGTATTATTTCCAACAGTATTATATGTAGAATTACCCCATAATCTTATTGCTTCAAGTAATTGAGGATCTTGAGCATCTTCACCTGTAACGGCTGCACTAATAACATTACCTTGAATGGTTGAATAAGTTGTACCATTTAATGAAATTGCATATTGAAGGTTCGCAAATCTATTACCAATTATTGAACAACTACTGCAATTATCTAATCTGATTCCATCATCTGTATTACTATCTCCATCGTGGTTTGTTAGACCTAATATTTGAGCACCACCAGAAATATTAATACCATTACTATTAGTTGCGTAAATGGCAGCTCCTGCATTTTCAGCTCCTACAAAATATCCGCCAGTAATACTTAATGATCCAACACCATCTAAGTTGTTGGCATATATAGCATGTTTTGTAAAGGCATCAATAATTGGTCTAATAATATGAAGATCCCAATTTAAATCATCATTTGATAGACCATCTATATACCAACCATAATCAGCTTTAGTAGACTCTGCTCTTTGGAAAAATATATCTCTTGGATCTGCACCAACAATTAAATAACTAACACTTTTTATAGCTGTAGGATCACCTTCTCTAATATCATCACATTCTACAATTTCAATACTTGCCATTGGTGAGATACTTCCTGCACCGAATCTTGTTGCCTCAAAATAGTAACCAACACCCCACATACTTGAGGTGATAGTTGTTCCATTTGCTGTACTACTAGCATTGGTATATAGAGCTAAGTTTTGTGTAAAACATTTATGAACAGTCACACCGACGCAATCAGCAAAGTAGAAACCAACAGCAAAGTTACCAACTCTTAAGTTACTTATTCTTGTCATTTGAACAGCAGCACCAATAGTTGCTCCATGACCACTGACTACTACACCAGCTAAGGATTCAGTAAGTGTTTCGTTGTAATTAGGACAAGTAAATGAACCACCTATCTTTCTTTGAATATAGAAGTTTTCAACTCTAGAGAATTCATTTAATCCAGTACCACCAGGCTCACTAATTTGTATAGCTGGTCCTTCTGTCCATTTCAGAAGAACTGGTAGACATTCATCACCTATTAATGATTTATAATTACTATCTAATATAAGAGTGCTATCTATTCTGTAGGTACCTTTTGGAACATAAACAGTTTTTCCAGTATTGATTGCAGCTTGGAAATAGCTTGAACAATCGGTAGTAGCTGTTGTTGTATCAACAGGAATGAAATCCCATACATTAATATTATCTTTTAACTTAGCATCTACAGTTCTAGCTACAGCACCTGTACCAGTTTGAGTGAAATGAGATGTGTTTTTAGGATTAGCTGTATCATTAATCTCTTGTACAGCATATAGGTTTTGGTCTTGGTTATTATTTAAATCTTTTGCTCTAAATGCAGAACCAGCTGCGAATACTGCCTTAGCAGAGGAGACATCTGTATCTCTATAGATTAATACCTTTACTCCATTTTTAGGAGCACCCGTAGAATGTTGTAGATCTGTTTCAGTTGTAGATTTAAACGTTAATTGTGCTCCTACTACTTCGTATTTATCAGTTTGATTTTGTGTATTAACTAATGGATTTCCATTAAGTGACACCTTTACGTCTTCAGTTTTTATTGGAGGGAAGTAATAATCCCAGGTGGTTTTATTACTACTTACCACATAATCAGTTGTTGATGCTGTAGTAGCCATATCGTTTGTTGTTTAGTATTTAATACATGTGAACGTAAATTTGAATATAAAGCTTCGGTTTGATCTACTTAGCCTTTAGTGTGGCTACTTCCGTTTCTAATGTTTCTATTCTTGTAATTGCTTCTTGTAATGCTTTAGTTAAGTTTGCAACAATACCTATTGTATTTAGTGAATATCCTGTACTTTTTATACATCCTGTTTTTTCATCTATAATAGTTGGATCGTATTCAGTACCATCAACAAGATTAGGCAGTACGGTTTTAACTTCTTGAGCTATAAAACCACTTACATTATTATTTCTTGTTGAATCTTTCCAGTCAAAAGTTACTGGACGTAATTGTTTAACTTTACTGATAGCTCCATCAGCTATAGAGGTAATATTTTCTTTTAATTTTTCATCAGAAGTATCATTAAAATCCGCAGACCATACAAGGTTACTACCTACAACACAACTGTTGGTATGTCCTGTATCATCACCATTAATACGTCTAAAATGTAAAACATTATTTACGTGAGCTGTATCAATAAATTTATTCCCTTCTCCAGTCATATTAAACTCACCAGTCATATTAAAATCACCAGTGACGTTTATTCCACCTAATGTTGTGGTCAGCTTAATGGCATTATCATAGTACAATAAAGCTGAGGCATTAGCAGAAAAATAAGCTAGTGTTTCAGTGTCAGCACCATTTCTAAAAGAAGTAATGTCAGATTTAATAATTAAAGCACCTGTACTATTTTCAAGATAAGCGTTATCCCCACTATGTCTAAGTTTAAAATCATTTCCTGTGCCAAACCGAATATAATTATTATCAGGTATATCTAAATTATCAGCTATTTTGTCTCCAGTAACGGCATTATCAGCAATAGCTGCAGTATCAACAGCATTGTTAGCTAACTCACTAGCACCTACAGCATTAGCAGCTAACTCACTAGCACCTACAGCATTAGCAGCTATCTCACTAGCACCTACAGCATTAGCAGCTATCTCACTAGCAGTTACCGCATTAGCCTCAATCTCATCAGTACCAACACTGTTGTCAGCCATCATTGACTTCTCAACAGCATTAGCTCTTATAACCCAATCAGTATCACTATTAACAGTAATGTCGTTCTTATTACCTGTAGTGATACCTCCTGATGTAGTCGTTACTAACTTAGCTTCTTCTATTGCATAGAGTGCTTGTCTTTGGTTTTCATTTAACCTTGCAGCAGTGATAGAAGAACCTGCACTGTATTCATGTTCAGGTGTATCTATGTTTGTATTGCGGTATAGTTTTACGTTTGCTGTACCAGTTGCTGGAGCTGTTGTAAATGTAACTGTGTCTCCAGTGATTGAATAATCAGAGTCAACAGTTTTAGTTTGTCCACCTACTGATACACCTATATCTGCATGTGTTAAGTATGGGAATGTTATATCAAATGTAGTTCTATTACCATCACTCGGTCCTTCCCCATTATACGATTGTTCTGTTGCCATGGTTATCTAGTTGGTATTAATAAGGATTGAGTATCTGATCTTGATCTTCTATTAGCTTTTATCTTCTCCTTATGTTCAGTCATTAGACGTATTACGTCAGGTTCATTCTGTAGTGACATCCAAGCTTTCTTCTGTGCTCGTTTAAATGCACTAGCTATAAGATCATTATGTAAATAAGCTTTTGCAGGATCTAAATCAAATTTACCTGATTTGATATCAGCAAACATTTGATTAACTGAAGCTTGTACATCTTCACGTTCAGCTAACTTATCTAACTGTGCTTCTAGGTTTTGTTTACCTATTGCTTGTTGATATAAAGATCTAATCTTTGGTTCATTAACTAAGTTTGGACCGTTGTTTGGTGTAGAAAGAACCGATAATCTTAAGTCATAGTTACTGTTCCAAAGTAAAGTTCTACCTGGACCTTTATCTAAACTTAAGCTGATAGGACTTACTGCATTCCACATACGCTCCATAAAGTTCCAATCTCTTAATGGCTTACCATTTAATAAGTCATACTTGATTGGTAAGTCTTCACCAGGACCAAATTCTAATGCTAGGTTTCTATTTCTAACTGAATCAACGATACTCTTACTTAGCTCTCTCATTCGTGGATTAAGAAGCTTACTTGCTTCATTTCTAAGAGAACTTAAAGGAACAGTATTATTTAATAAATTACCTAGAATACGACCTGTACTTGCATTAGGATTACCAGATAGTAGTTCAACAAATTGGTTTAAACCTTGTAAGTAAGATTTAGATGTTGCATCAGGAATACTTGCTGCAATTGCATAAGACAATACAGCTAATTTATCTGTAGCCCATTCTTCACCCATACCAAGTGCATAGTTATCACCTATGTTTGCAACTGTTTGAAGAATAAGGTTATAAGGTTCAAAGGTATCGAAATTAACATTTACATTACCTACACTGATAGTGTTAGACATCCATCCAGTATCTTTCCATAATTGTCTTTTACTTCTATTAGCTGGACCTGAACCAGTTAATTCACCTGCAAGGTATTTCTGAGTAGCCATCATTACAACAGCATTACCCATTACTTGTCTCCCAAGGATTAAGTTCTTTGCTTGAGCTAAATCATCTAGTGAGTTAATACCATATATAGCTACATCAGATAAATCTTTTGGATTAGCAAGTAGTATATCTCTAGTTTCTTTTAAAGCACCTGCCAGTATAGGCATGTTCTTTACATTCATTCTCAATCCATTAACACCAGTCCTAGCAAACATAAAGAATGGTTTAGCCCAAGGTGTATGTTGAAATGCTTGTTCTAGTCGTTTTGAGAATCCTTTTAATTCAGTAGTTAATGTAACTTCTTTAAATTGAGCTTCTAAGTATGGATCTTTACTAATGTCTAAATCACCAGCTTCATCAAAATAACGACTATAGTGCATATCCTCAGCGGCATTAAGCAACTCAGGAGATATATCTGTAAACTTACCTTGACTTACTTCATCATAAACATCTTTAAATGCTAGTTCTTTAGATCTAGCTTTAGCCATGACGTATTTGAAGGTATCGTCAACAGAAGCTAAGACTCTAGGAGACCAACTGAAAAGTCTATTATCATTTAAACCACGAACATTATTAGCTATACGATAAGCCATTTTATCCCAGTCATTACCACGTTCTTCAACCCACTTACCCATTACTTCCCAGTTATCTGTCTTAACTCGTTTTGAATATCTAGTTTCTAAACGATTTAAGTTTGGTGAGAAGTTTGAGTTTAAGTTACTTTTAAATACTTTCCATGCGTCTGGGATAATTTCAAACATACCAAAAGTATTCCTTGCAGATGCTTGAGCAAGTCTGAAGTCACCTGTAAATGGTGCTCTAGCAAACGCTCCAACAGCTGTATGTAGTGAGTTTAAGTATGAGTTACTGGTAGTACCAATGATTGCTCGTAGAGGTGTCTTAGGACCACTAAGAGCAGAGTTAACAAACATACCTTGTAACTCTTTAATTAATACACCTGTTTTTACTTTGCCGTTAAATGCTCCACCTATTATCTTTTGTCTCATCCATTTATCAAAGTCCATCCAGTTCTGAACCTTATTAGACATGGAGAACACTTCTAGTATTCCTTGTGCTAATTCATCAGATTCACTTTCCTTCATCATCTGCATCATTAACTTCACACCATCTACGGTTTCATCGTGAAGTTCTTGAGTACGTTTTGCTGCAGCTTTAGTAGCAGCTGGACCTTTTAATTTAGAGAACTCTGTTGATATTAGATATCTAGATCGTTTAACATTAGCTAAACCGAATATAAGTCTATCCTCAATGGATTTCATTAATCCATCAGCAGCCCATATATCTGTGTAATCATTCAGTTCTTTACCTGCTATACCAAGATCACGTAGTTGTTTAAACAGTGCTCCATTAACTAGATCAGCTGCTACTACGTTCTCCATAGACCAAGCTTCAAAGTTTTCTGTACTTGCACCTGAACCTGTTTGGAATTTCTTATCCTTCATTATTGGTTCCCAGAAGTCAGGTGTATCTACTGCTGTAGCACGTCTACCCATAACTTCTTGATACCTTCTATAAGCAGGTTCAAATACCTCATAGAATGATTGCTTATTTCGTTTAGCATCTTCTATTAAGGTTTGGTATCTTGAATCACCTAGTAATTCTTTAGCTTTTTCTCTAAGAAATTTAACAGTAAATCCACTTGTCTGCGCTCCTCTTTGTGCTGCTACTGGAGTCATAGGTGAATCCGTAGATCCAATATCATTTCCCCAATCCTCACCACGATTCAATTGTCTGTGTATATCAAATGCTTTACCTGTGGAAGCTGGTGAACCTTGTCCAGGTTGAGCTAGTGGTTTGTTTTTATGTCCTCTAAATCCTGACTTATACTTAGCTGCGCCTTGAGGTAGCTGACCTTTAATTGAAGTGCCAGGTAATCCTTTTGGTGTGGATGGAGATATAGGTTTTGGATCAGCTAAGACATCAACATCAACAACCTCTCCACCTAACTGTCGATCAATTTCAAATATTCTTTGTGTTGTATCAAACTCTATTTCTTCTTCGAGTTCTAACTTACCTTTCTCTCTGATTTGGTTATCTACATTATCAGCTTTAGCAAGTGCATATTCAGCATTATCAAATTTACCAGCTACAAAACCAAATAGTTTTGCCATTGATAATTCTTCTAAGACATTTTTAAATGTCAAAGTAAGTGGGTGATCATTATCTTTAGTAGCTAGTCCAAGAAATACTTCTTCAGTCCAAGGTAGTTGTTTAGCTATTTGACCTGTCACATTATCCCCTTGGGAATACTCAGAAACAGCAGCTAATATACCTTCACCAACTAAAGCTTTTGTTGTTAAGGATGCACCAGCTGGAGCAAATCTAGACATCCAAGCACCACCAACACCGTAGTGAGTAGCAGCTTGTGCTATTTTTCCCCACCATGAGTTTTGGTGGAAATCTTTTACTTCACCTAGTGGATCCCAATCAGGTTTGTATGGTTTACCTGTTCTCTTGTCTATTAACTCTCCATTAATATGCTGCATTTGACCAGTGACCATATCAACGGCTCTTTCTGGTGCAGTTAATACAGAAGAAACAAGATCTAAACCTCCTTTCTTGATTGAGTTAATTGCTTCAATACCTACATCACCTTCTTTAGTTAAAGCATGTTTACGTCTTAACCAAATAGCATGTGGGTTATCTATTGGATCAATGCGTCCATCAGGTCCAGTATTAGAAGCTGAAGTACCGAATGTCTTTACACGATCTTGCCATCTTTGGTGATAACCAGCTCTATCATAAATTTCTAGATTAGTTGTTTCACCTCTAGATTCTTCTTCACCCCAAGGTATGTCTAACCTTAGCAAGTCATACTCAGGATGATTTCTTATATCCTGACCATCAACAATGTTGGGATCAGGTTGTGGTGTTTGTTCAGTCCCTTGGGACTCGTCTGCTTGTTGGAGAGCTGTTGTTAAACCTTGAATACGTTCTTCTAGTAAATCATTCTCTCCTGCAAACTTAAACTCTTCTTCCATGTGTTTTAGTTAGTAAGTATTCCTTCAAACATGAGTGTTGATTCTGAATTAAATATCGATGTATATGGATTTAAGTCTCCTACTTCTTCTGCATCAAAATACGTTCTTATATCTGCTGCATCGAACTTTGCTTGTTGAATACTACTTCTATTAACCTTGTATCCAAGCTTACGTTTTAAATCTTCTAGACCTGTTATTTGTAAGGTTGAATCAATGGGATGTTTTTCACCTAAACCTTCATGTCCAGCAGCTTTTAATTGAGCATCTAAGATATCCCAAGCTTGTAAACCAGGAATAGAATCAGCTAAGTATTTATAGTAATAAGGTATATCTCCATTACCAGCTGCATATTTTGAACCTTGTTCTAATAATTCTTTTGTATCAGGTAAGAGATTAGAATTTAGATAATTTAATTTATCATTAATGGATGTGTATTCATTTAATAATGAAGCACCATCTAAAGCTCGTTGTTGACTTTCTTTAGGATCAGGTATTTCACGTTCTTCAAAGTATTCACTTTGACTCATACTTAGATTAAATTTACCATCTTCATCTAAGAATTTTTCTTTAACATCTTGAAGTGCTTTATCATGTGCATCTTTAGGAGTCATAGCTAAAGCTATATATTCTTGACGAAGTTTTTCATAGTCAAAAGTAGAATTATCTAAAGCTAGTTCATAAAGACCGCTATTCCTATCTCCTGCTCCTAAATTTGTAGCTTGATTAAGATAACCAGTTATCCTTCTCTTAGCACTTTTTTCATATGGATTCTTAGCAGCTAGAGGAGCATCTTCTTGTACTTGTGGCATGAATATAGTCTTAACAGCCATAGACATACCATCTAAATCAGCCTCTACTAAATAACCTCTATTAACCCTAAGTCTTTTTAAGGTCTTTATATCTTCTTCATCCAATCTATCTTCAGCAGATTTAAAGTTTTTTATCAATTCAGATTCTTGACCTGTTAAATCAACATGCTTTTGATTCCATACGTCTAAATGAGCTTCATTAATGGTTTCTCCATTTTTAATCCTTTCATCTTTCCATTTCATGAACTCTAGTTCATTCTCCTTACCTGCAACTTCTTGATCTTTCAGATCTCTAACTACATTAGCGTGGGCTGCATCTTGAGAGTAATTATCTAAACCACCAAACTGATTTCTCCAATACTTTCTAATTGTTTGAGTAGAGCCATCAGAAGCTTCAAAAGGTGTATCAAGAATTAAATCAACAGTATCACTGTCAATAGCATCATTATCTAATAACCTTTTTAAAACAGCTACAGCAGCTTGTTTAGCTTTTGGTTTGCCTCCATATAAGCTTTCATTCTGCTGAACAAATTCAACAACAGCTTCAGTAGCTCGCTCTGGATTCTCAGCAGTAGTTGCTAATACACCACTAATTAAAAAGTTCTCAGATTCATCTAACCTTGCTTGCTTAATAAGTTGTTCAGTTTTTCTTTGATAAGCTCTTTCACCTTCTTTCTCTGTTTGTTTAACTTGTGGAAATAGATGCTTATTTAAGATTGCAGGATTGACATCAGCAAATTGTTCATAGAACTTTTCTTTATGTTCTCTAATTAATTCAGCTCGTTCAGCAGGATCTTGAACATCGTTGATGTTTTCAGGAAGTGTATATTTACCACCTTGATCTTCTACCCAAGCTCTTACATATCCCCACTGTTGATAACGAGAAAGCTGACGGAATCTTTCTGAAGTTCTAAAGTCTCCACCTTGCTCTTCATGTTGTTTAGCAAGTTTTGTAGATTCTATATTCCGTTCTTTTATATCTTTCTCAGCTTGTTCGTAGCTCTCTTTATCACTTTCAAATATACCTTCCTTCTCATAGGTCATTATCCCTTCAGCCATTTGTTTGGCTTGCTTCTCCTTTTCTTTCTCTGCTAAAAACTTAGTAAGAGATCCAGATAATTCACCAAGAGCTTTTAGTTGTTGACCTGCTATTTGTGTTTGTCTACGATCATTCTCACGTAAGGCAGCAATACGACGATCATCACCTCTGTTTATTAAAGAGTAGTTATATTGTAAGGCTGGTACATAGTCAGGAGTATCGACTGGTTTAAAGGTACCGCCTTGAAATGGTATTTGTGTCATGCGTCGAATGCTGTCCCTCCAAACTTTTTATATGTACTTGCACCTGAAACACCAGCACCAACTAAACCTGCTAATAATCCAAGTGTGTTATTTGATGTAACTGGTGGAGGTGGTGCAGCATCAGGTACAGGAGCAAATGCAACATTGGCAAAGAGCTTATTACGTTCACTTTTTGCTGCTCTTCTAATGTCTCCAACATTCTGTTTAAATGCTTCTTGAGATCTAGTCATTGCAAATGCCTGTTTACCTGCAAACCTTTCAAGTTCAGCTATATCTAAGGTATTGATACGATCAATAGATCTACCAGTCCTACCTGCTGCTGATTGCTGACCATGATTCTTAAGGTATTGAATAAATGCTTTTTCATTGTTTTGAATAGCAGTTTCAAATGTTCTATTTAAACCTTCCTGTGCTTGCTCATATCCACGTGCAGCAGCAAGGTTATTTTCAACTAAATCTTGTTTGTATTTGGTTTTCTTAGCTCCCCAAATACTTAATGTTTGATCCCAATCACGGTCACGTACTTGGACTTGATATTTGTGATTATTGATAGCTGCACGATTAGCGGCTTGAGCTTGTTGGTATGAACCAATAGCTCCTAAACCACTTGATACTGCGCTAGCTACACCTAATGCTGCTGGTGCGCACACGGCAAAACTCTATAAAGGATAATTTGTTTGGACCAAACTCAATCTCTCGTAAGAACTTGAATCCAAGGAATTTAAGTAGCTTTAAATGGACTGTATTTCGTTTATCAACGACATTCCACAGCAACTTATCGGGTTGTCTTTCTACATAACGTCTAGCTTCCCTAGCAAACGTTATTGGGTAGTCATGAATAGCATGTGTACATAGCATCCAGACCTGACCTCCATGGTCTACTCCAGCCATACCGGCAGTCTTGCCGTTAGGCACCGTGAAGTACACACAGGAGGGCTTCTGAACTGCATCTAGCAGTGCTTCTGTTGCATCTATACCATGTCCTTCTTCGACCTCTCTACGGTCTTCTGGACGTAGGTTAGAAGCCACCTCTTTGGCAGCCTCTAACGTAATTGGGTGAATAAATTTAGACACGTTTATAATATCTTTTGGAGTAGTCTCCTTCCCAGTTAATTGAATACAATGTGGAAGGTGTTGGGTGAGTAGATTTAAGGGTAAAGGTTAGATTTGTATTCTTTTCATATACTGGTAATGTAACTACTTGCTCTTTATCTATACCTACTGAACCTTCAATATAAGCATCAGCCATAACTGATTCAAATGTTTCAGTATAATCTGGCTTACCAATTCGTTTTAAGGTTGTGTCATATACACCTGTAGGACCAAGACTCATCTTGATACGGTGTAGAACAAGTGAGCTTTGTATATCAGATTTAAAACGTTCACCTTCTTGTTGAGTTACATATAATGTAGGAAACTCAATCTCCATATCAAAGGCATAACCAAGGACTATATCTGTAGCTGGTGTTTGTGTTACACCATCTTTATCAACATAAGTTTTCCAGTTACCAGGGATCTTTACCTTAGTTGTACCGTTATCATCAAATGTAGTGACCTTAGATACAAGACCATTAAACTCCTTATCTGTACCTGTAGATACAGCAACAGCATATAGCTTTGAAGTCTTTATATCACTTGAATCTATTCCAAAGTCAGCAGCAGTATGATCAACTTTTGTATAGTCATTATCTGCTACATAGCTAACTTTTGAACCATTAAAAGCTTTTGAATTATCTAAGTGAACTCTATAAGTCTCATCTTCAACAATAGTATGAGAGTTATCATCTAACTTAAGGCTGAACTTCTGCATGGTATATCCAGTGTTCTTTACTACTGCATACAACGCATCATCA
>VTLG01014145.1_pt1 | contig 18819 bp, 13 predicted proteins | sample 4694571 | NCBI WGS metagenome assembly VTLG01 (sample SAMN12604809, study PRJNA352737) | marine metagenome | biome: ENVO:00000447; feature: ENVO:00000209|ENVO:00000569|ENVO:01000036; material: ENVO:00002151; isolation source: viral sequences binned using virsorter ...
TTTTCGTAGAGGGTCTACACATGTATGAACATGAACACTGTAGATCCTGTCCACCATGTCAATCAGAGGAATATTAATGTCACATCAAAATGCAGCAATGACTGCAAACATAACATCTTATTCACCAGAAATTAAAGATCCTGAACCGGATCTAACACCTAGTGATTCTCAACCACCTGGTGTGGATGATGATGAACCTCAATCATTAGAAGAAGCTCTTCTAGGTTGAGTAGGGAGAGAGGCACCTCAGAGTCGGACCTCTCTTTCATTGGCTTTAGCCCATGTAAGCATGGATACCTTTAGCCGTCTAGACGGTGGGAGAGACCACAAAAAATGATCAAAAAATTTACGTACGTAAGATAGTTAACAATACAATTATCCCATATAAATGGCACATCAGAATGCTAATGAGCCTCTTGCTGATCTGACCAGACCGGGTCAATCGAACTCGACTGGTGACGCAAGGGCGCTATACCTTAAGCTATTTAGTGGAGAGATGTTCAAAGGTTTCCAGCGAAATACAATCGCTAGAGATCTTGTTACCAAGAGAACCCTTAAGAACGGCAAATCTTTGCAGTTCATCTACACGGGTCGCACCACAGCCGAGTATCATGTACCAGGCAGAAGCATCTTAGGTAACGATGACGCAGCTCCTCCAGTAGCTGAGAAGACGATCACTATTGACGATCTATTGATCTCTAGTGCATTCGTATATGAATTAGATGAGACACTTGCACACTACGACCTACGTGGTGAGATCTCTAAGAAGATCGGATATGCTCTCGCAGAGAAGTATGACCGTCTAATCTTTAGATCAATCGCTCGTGGTGCTAGGGCTGCACACCCAATCACTAAATCTAATTTCGTAGAACCAGGCGGAACACAAATCCGTGTTGGTACAAACGCTAAAGCTTCCGACGCTTATGTCCCAGCTTCACTAATTGCTGCCTTCTATGATGCTGCAGCTGCATTAGATGAGAAAGGAGTAAGTTCTGAAGGGCGTGTGGGCGTGTTGAACCCAAGACAATATTATGAATTGATCCAGAATGTTGGCGACAGCGGACTGGTTAATCGTGATGTCCAGGGTGCATCAGTTCAATCTGGTCAAGGAATCATAGAGATTGCAGGCATTAAGATCTTCAAGTCTATGAACATACCATTCTTCAGTAAGTATGGTACCAAGTACGGTGGAGATACTGCTGTAATTCCTAACGTAGCTGATCCAGGTAACACTGGTTCCTTTACCAGCGTAACAATGGAAGACGCTGCTAATGACGTAGCAGGAATCCAAGGTGAGTACGGTGAAGAAACAGAATTCGCTAACTCTTGTGGACTTATCTTCCAGAAAGAAGGAGCAGGTGTAGTTGAAGCAATCGGACCTCAGGTTCAAGTAACCTCTGGTGACGTATCCGTGATTTATCAGGGTGACGTTATCCTTGGACGCTTGGCAATGGGCGCTGATTACCTAAACCCAGCTGCTTGCGTTGAGCTAATAGCAGGTGCTGCAGTCGGTTCATCCGGCAACGCTGCATTCTAATATCAGCTTTTATTTATATAAGGGAGTCCTTCGGGGCTCCTTTTTTTTATTTACAAATATTTATACCTATGGCAACGACGACAATTGACACCGATACCGAACTATCCGCAGTGAATTCAATTCTCGGGGCTATCGGTCAATCACCAGTTACAACATTAAATTATGAGAACCCTGAAGTTTCATTTATTTATAATATATTAAATGAGATAAATAAAGATGTACAGAATGAAGGGTGGCATTTCAACACAGAACCACATGTAGAAATAACACCCGATGCAAATAAAAATTTAGTAGTACCAAGTAATACATTACGCTATACTTTACACGATGGTCTAAATAAAAAAACTCAAGATTTAGTTGTAAGAGATGGTAAATTATATGATATGATAGATCATACAAATGAATTTGATAACCCTGTTTTTCTAGATATTGTAACTTTGTATCCTTTTGGTGATTTACCGAACCCATTTCAAAGATATATAACTTATAGATCTGCTGTAAGAGCTGCTACTCAATTAGTATCCAACCCTTCTTTAGCCCAATTGTTAGCTCAAGATGAAGCTAAGTCTAGAGCTTCCTGCATGGATTATGAATGTGATATGGGTAACCCATCCTTCTTCGGATTCCCTAGAGGTCACGGTACAACATATAATTCATATCAACCTTATACTACACTGAGACGCTAATGGCAAGTGTTACGCAAACGATACCAACTTATACTGGTGGTATTTCACAACAACCAGATCAATTAAAAAATCCAGGGCAAGTAAACGTTGCTACAAATGTAATGCCAGATATTACAGATGGTTTAGCAAAACGTCCTGGTAGTAGATTTATTACAGAACTATCTACTGCTAATCCTACTTGTAGATGGTTCAGTTATTATAGAGATGAAGCTGAACAATACATAGGACAGATAAAGCTAAGTGACGGTACTATCCGAATGTGGAAATGTAGCGATGGTTCTGAGAAAACTGTTGTTTACGAAACTAATGCTGTTAAGACTTATTTAGCTACTACAGGTACACATGGTATAAGGGAAAGTGATATACAAACTTTAACTTTAAATGATAATACTTATTTAGTCAACAGAAATAAAACTGTTGCTCTGACAGACACTAATAGGACAGGAGTTAGACCCCATGAAGCTTATATTAATTTAAAGAAAGTCGCTTACTCTAGTCAGTATGCATTGAATTTATTTGATGATACTACCTTACAAACAGTTCATACAGCTACTAGAATATCAGTACAAAGAGAAGTTGATAGCAGAACTAATTGTGCATCAAATGGTACATTTCCAAGTGCAGGTACTCTACCAACACAAGGTAATGTATGTAATGTAGGTGGTACTGATTTTGAGCATGATGATGATGTCTGCCCTAATGTAGATACTAGAATTTTTGATATTAGTTATACAACTACTGACTACGCATCTGGGACTTGGCAACATACTGCTGCTAATAAAACTGGATGGAATGTTAGTGATGGTTGGAGTTCTAGTGGTGGAAGTAATACTGATAGGAAAAACCTTGTATTCCGTATAACTACAACAGGTCAATCCATGCTTCAAGGTAACGACCCTGATCCTGAAGCAAGTTGTAGATATACTACTACTCATGATTTACTTTTTGGTGGACAAGGTTGGAGAACCGGTGATAGTTTTAAAGTTTGGATGAACAATGCTAGATATAAAATAACAGTAGAAAAGCATAGTGTATCTAAACAACAAGCTAATTTAGGATTAATTCGTCCAGATCCTACTTCATTTGATAGTAAAACAGTTGTTACTGCAGAAAGTATTCTAGGTGATATACGTACTTCTATTATAGATGCTGACCCAGATTCAGATGATTGGGTGGATTGGGATGAAAGCAATCAATATGGTATAAAACAAATAGGTAATGGTTTATATATTAAGCGTAAAGATCAAACAACTAATGCTCGCTTTTCTATAACAAGTCCAGTTGGTGAATTATTAGGTGTATTAGGTGAAAATGTAGATACTATTGAAGATTTACCACAACAATGCAGACATGGTTATGTAGTTAAAGTTACAAATTCTGAAGCACAAGAAGATGATTATTATATGAAATTCATTGGCGATGGTGATACAGACGGAACTGGTGTCTGGGAAGAGTGTGCAGCACCAGATAGGCAGGTACAATTTGATTACGGTACAATGCCTGTTAATTTAATTAGAACAGCTGATGGTAATTTCAGAGCATGTCAATTAGATGGGCATAGTTATACCATTAGTGGTACTACTTATACTGTAGATGAATGGGAAGACTGCGAAGTTGGTGATACTACTACATCACCTAACCCATCATTTGTTGGAAAAACCATTAGTAAAATGGTATTTTTCAGAAATCGTCTTGTAATGCTTAGTGATGAAAATGTTGTTATGTCTAGACCTGGAAACTTTTTCCATTTCTGGAATAAAACTGCAATGACATTTTCAAATTCAGATCCGATTGATTTGTCTTGTACTGATGATAAACCTGCTGTTGTTTATGATGCTCTACAAGTTAGTGCTGGTTTAATTTTATTCACACCAACATCACAATTTTTACTTACAACAGATAGTGATGTACTAAGTCCAACAACAGCGAAAATTAATATACTATCGTCTTATCATTATAACACTAATACCACTCCAATTTCATTAGGTACAACAGTAGGTTTCTTAGATAACGCTGGTAAAAATACACGTTTCTTTGAAATGACTAGAGTTGTAAGGGAAGGTGAACCTGAAGTTGTGGATCAAACTAAAGTTGTTTCGACTTTATTTAGTAAAGATATAGAACTTATTTCTAATTCACGAGATAATGGTGTAGTTTTTTTCAGTGAATTCAATAAATCCACTTTATATGTTTATAAATACTTTACAATTGCAGAGAAACGTATACAAGCATCTTGGTTCCAATGGGAATTAACTGGTAATTTATTACATCATACTGTTATGGATGATGCCTTCTATGCTGTTGTAGTCAACGGTACTAAGGTTACATTGCAGAAATTTGATTTACAATTATCTGATGATACAAAAGAAATCGTAGATGATTTAGATACAGCTTCTGATACAACAGATGATATTACATATAGAGTTCATTTAGATAACGCTGTATCAGTATCAATAGCTTCTAATGCTTATAATGATACTACTAAGAAAACAACATTTGCGATACCTACTGGGTTCAATAATACTTCTAAGCAAGCAGCTATTTATGATAATACTGAAGGTTCAGGTGCTACTGATCCTATAGGTATGTTTGCTAAAGCTACTGTTAACGGATCTAATTATGAAGTACCTGGAGATTTTTCAGGTAATACTGTCTTGTTAGGTTACTTGATTGATATGGAAGTTGAGTTCCCTACTATATATTATACTCAACAAGCTGGAGAGAAAACTAGATCAGATATTCAAGGAAGTTTAATATTACATAGAGCTAAACTTAACTTCGGAGATGCTGGTATGTTTGATACAGTTTTAAAACGAAGAGGTAAACCTACTTACACTGAAACATGGGAGGCACCTGATGCTGACTGGTATCGTGCTAACCAAGTAGATGTAGTTCCATCAGTTATTCAAACAATACCTATCTATGAAAGAAATACAAATGTAACATTAACTATTAAATCGTCCCACCCTTCTCCCTTGACATTACATTCTATGGCTTGGGAAGGAGATTATAATAATAAGTTTTACCGCCGTGTCTAAATTAGATCAATACACACATCCAATTACTATGGAGGCAGCTATTGAGGTTGCCTCTAATTTACGTCCAGATGACCGAAGAGAGGTCGAAGAAGGTCATGGACTAAATCCTATGTTCTATTTAAAAGAAGAAGCAAAACTAGGCTCCTGTATCTATTTCGAGGTGCCTAACGGCAAGACTGCCGGTATGGCTGGAGTCGATGAGGGAGGTATTATATGGATGCTCTGTACAGATGCTATTCATGAATTTCCCCTTACCTTTGCTAGAGAAGCTAAACGATGGGTTGAGAGTAGACCCGAACCGTTATTATGGAACGTAGTAGATAAAAGAAACAAAGTCCACTTAAAATTACTCAAATTTTTAGGTTTTAAATTCCTAAGGGAATATCCATTTGGACCTAACAACTTGCCCTTTATAGAGTTTTGCCGTGTGCGCAGGAGCAGCAGCCGCTAGAGCGGCTAATAGAAGAGCCTCTAGGAATTACAAATACCGTATGGAAGTACGGAAACGTAAACATTTCCAAAAAATCAACCGATACCAACTGGCTAGTGTTCAGTATAGACAATCAGTTGATAACATAAATCAAGGTCTAGGCAGAGCGTATTCGCGTGCTCAGACAAAATTAGGTAGGATGAGAGAAGCAGCGTTACGTAGTAATCAAGCAGCTCTCATGAAAACAATTAACAAAAGTCAGTATAGTAAAGCATTAGCTCAAGGAAGAACCGGTCGTTCTATTAAAAGGATTGGTACTTTAGAAGCTGGTGCATTAGGTCGTTACTATGCACAACAAACCAGAGCATTAACACTTGCAGGTCAAGACTTCAAAACTGGTGTTAAAGCAGCTCGTAGAAAAGCTGTATCAGCATCTAATCAAGAACGTGCTAAAGTTATCTTTAGTCCTACTACAGACGTTGCACCGCCACCTCCTGTTTATCAGAGTGTTGGAGCAGCACTGTTTGGTGATATCTTAGGATTTGGTATGAGTGTAGCTAGTGTTGTGAAATTTCAATCTGATTCCAGACTCAAAGAAGATATCAAGAAGATCGGTACATCCATCGATGGGCATAATATCTATAAGTTTAAATACTTAGATAGCCCTGAGTACTACACTGGTGTCATGGCTGAAGAAGTATTAGCTAAGAAACCTGAAGCTGTAGGATATATGGACAATGGTTATTTGGGTGTAGATTACAGTCAAATTGACGTAGAAATGAGGGAGGTAGCGTAATGGCAGTAGATGCATTCGATACCTTTGAATACGATAAGGCACCTGATTATTTACCAGGTTTTGATAGACGTGTTGCAGAAGAAGATGCAAGTAGAAAGTTGATCGAAGCTCAGATGAAGGAGAATGATCAGCAACGTGAAGCTAATATTAAAATAGGAGCAAATAATCTAAAAGCAATACAAAATTTAGCACCTAAAGCAGCTGAACTTTATGCTAAACACCAACAAGAACAGGATAAGAAGTTTCAAGCTAAGGCTAAAATGCTTCTTCAAATGTCAGGTTTTGATCATGACGATATACTAAAATATCATGATACTAAGACTGATACTTATAATCTACATGGAGCTTTTGTTGCCGCTGCAGTTGAACAAGAACGTCTAGCTGAGCAACCTGGAGCAAATAGAGGGCATCACTTAGAACTTGCTCAACAATTTAGAGGTTTTAGTGGTGCGGAGCAGTTACAGGTAGCTGAAATATCAGCTATGAGTCATGCTAATAATCTCCCAACTCATTGGCTTTTGAATAAGCACAACTATACCACTGAAGATGGTACAGCTTATGACGATGCAAAACCTTCAGAACAAGAAGAGATACTTAGTAGATTTATAGCTGATCAAGCTTATTCTAAGGTAATAGGTGTTAATGATATATTATTAAAAGACAACTTTGCAGATAAAATAGAATCTTTTAGGAAGGTAGCTGCAGCTAATGGAGCCACGTCTTATGCTAATAACTTAGCAGCATCAAAGGAAGCTAAAGTTACTGAAGGATTATACACATCTGGTAGTTTTAGTGTTGATAAGCTGCATGAAACAATAGGTACTCTTCAAACTGATAGATGGAGTACATTTAATAAAGTTGATGAACAATTAGGTAGGAAATTAGCTCTCAGAGATCATTTCACAAAAATTGAAGCTGGAGTTATTAGTGGAGAAATTCCATATGAAACTTATTTAGGTTTAATAAACAAAGAAGTTTTACATACAGATGGTTCAGGGAGAACAGCTTTATACGGTGATCTTATAAAGAATAGGTTAGGGTATGATCCATTTGTAAAGGCTAGTGAGCTTGGTGCAAAATTATCACAACAAAAGGAAGCAAAAAAAGATAATTTTATAAAAGCAGAAGGATTCAAGATACAAAAATCAGTAGAAGAAAGAGGGAATCCACTTCATGAAGCAGATGTAAAAGAACTCATGGACGCATGGGATGAGCGTGATGATGTTAAAGAACAGAATTTAGTAGGAAAATATCCAGAATTTTTACTGACTGCTGCAAATAATACTGTAGAAGATGATAAGGATGATGAATTAATTAAAGTATTGGAAGCTCAACTTGACGATGAAGAAATTTTTGTCGATAGAAATAAAGTAATGATGATACAAGATGATACAAAACGTGAGGAATTACTTGCAAGGGTTGATAGTGAAGAAGGTCACGGAATATTAAAAACTGAAATAACTTCTATCAGAACACAACTTGGTAAAATAGTTAAAGGTAAATTAGGATTAGATTACGGAACATCAGGTGATCACCCTGACGTAAAAGAGCAGGTTGATAGTGCCATGGCTAATTATTTAAAATACTTTAAACAAGGTAGGAATAATTATGAAAGCCCCACAGCGAACCATAAAGCAGCCTATGACTCAGTTAAAGCTGAAATCAATGAGGGTATACATTATGAAGATCAACGTAATTTAGATACCACTACAGCTTATAGGACGAAAATAGATGGGATCCGTAAGTGGCGTATTAAAAATCCAGAGGCTTTCTTAACTAAAGGTTTGTTACCTGGCACTGAAAAAGATTTTAAACAACTGGAAGAATGGGCAGCAAATCCACAGTACGGTACATTCCCAGGTATATATAGTATATTAGCTAAGAAGCTCAAAGTTAAGGTAAAAACACCTGAAGGTAATTTGAGAGTCTTAGGTGGATATGAGTGGGCTGCAGCACAATACAAAACAATGACAGGTAAAGAATTACCACCACTTACAGGTATAGTAGCTGAAGTTAAAGCAGATACAAGTGGTAATTTTGATGAATTCAATAAACAACCAACTACAACAAACGCTAAAATAGCATTTATACGTCAAAATAACACAATAAATAACCCTGAAAACCTTACTGTTGGAGTAGTAGCATAATGGAAATTCACACAAATGAAGAAGATCTCCAACGTTTAGAACAGATAGGTCAGCAAACTACTGATTGGATGGATAATGTAGCTGAGCGTGAGGAGGCAGCTGAAGAAAGAGTTCAAGCTGAAGAAGCTGCTCAATCACAAGCTTTAGCTGAACAAGAAGATCCACGCAATAAAAAGAACTGGGGCGTAGGTGGAGTTGTTGAAGAAGTAAAAGCAGCAGTTGCTGGTGGTACACAAGATACAGCCTCATCAATTGCAACCTTACCAGAACGTGTATTAGATATGGCATCTGGTGATATGCAAAAGGAAATAGCTGAAACAGGTGGCTACGATCCAGCATCAGATGATTGGTTTGTTGATGATAGTATTAAAACTAGAACATGGTGGGGAGGCTTACTACGTAGTGCTACTCACTTTGGTACAATGGGTGTCGCTATTGTAGGAGCGGCTAAAGCTGCTGGCGTTTCTGCTGTAGGAGCTGGTGCTGCAGGTGTTATTAGTAAACTCCCAGGTGGAGCTACTGCCTTAAAAACTGGAGGAGCTTTCTTAGCTAATCAGTGGGGTAGAGCCGCTGCAGTTGGTGCTGCTAGTGATTTAGCTTCTGTATATTCACAGGATTCTAACGCATTACAAGTATTAAGAGATAAGTACGGTTTTATTGATACACCTCTAACTACTAATGATTTAGATCATCCAGCTGTTAAAACCTTCAAGAACGTTGTTGAAGGTATGGGTATTGGTGAATTAGCTAATGGTATATTCCGTATAATAGGTAAAGGTAAAAAAATGATTTTACCTGATGGAAGAACTGTAGACGCTGCTGAAGAAGGTATCGCTAAAGGTGCTGCTAGACAAGCGAGTGTTGATGAACAAACCGTAGCTAAAGGTCAATTAGAATTATTTGAAACACCTGATGATATACGTGGTCATAAAAACAAACCAATTGTACACTCAGATCAAGGTGCTCCTACTTCTAGAGAGAACCCAGTCGATGTTAAAGAAGCCCAAACTAAAATAAGAAAACAATGGGGTGCTGAAGAAGGTTCACCAGGTTCGGTTACTACACCGATAGGATTAGAACGTGCAGTTAAAACAAGTGGTTTAAGTGAAGAGGTTGTGGATGAAATCTATAGAGACCTTGTTAGCGAACCACGTTATAATGCTACAATTCAAGCAGTTAAAGATGCTAGAATGACTTTAAAAGAAGTCGCTGGCGATGCTATGGAGCAATTCCAACAAACTGGATTAGGTAGAGAAGCTGCTGATATAAGTCCAGAAGAATATCTAGCAGAGTATTTTGAAGGTGCTCACAGATATTTTGAAGGTACACCTGATGAAATGCTAGCTTGGTCTTCTAGAAATGTTGTAGCTGGTGACTTACTTATTGGTTCACTAGTACGTGAAATCAGAGATATGGGTCTTGTAGGCAGAGAACTTGCCGATATTACAGATCTTGCCTCAGTTGATGGTGTTGCTAAGGCAACATACGATAAATTAATCACAGCTGTAACAGAAGTAAAACGTTCAAGATTATTACAATCTACAGAATTCAGAAATCTTGGAGCTAAATTTGATGATCCTAGAGAAATAGCACGAGCTAAAGATGCTCAATCTGGATTTTTAAAGGAAAATCTTGAAGCTCAAGTTGCAGAATCGATAGAAGGCTTCAGGCTTGCATTTAAAATTGCAGGTGAAAGTGCTGATGATGACCTATTTAAAGCGATATTTGAAACAATATCTATGAATAAAGAGATCCATAATCTCAATGATTTTGATGCTTGGATTCGTAGGAAGCTTGTAGGTGGTGAATTAAACGGTAAGAAAAATACAGGTCTCTTAATTAAAGAGTTACAAGGGGTAATGGTAAATAGCATTCTAAGCGGTCCTAAGACGGCTGCAAGGGCTATTATAGGTACTTCTAGTGCAACCTTCCTTAGACCCGCAGCAACGACCGTAGGAGCTATTCTCAGGTATCCTTTCACAGGAGATGGTACAACAATTAGAGCAAACTTAGCTGCAGTCAACGCTATGCGTGAATCTATCCCAGAAGCTTGGACTTTATTTAAAACTAAACTTAATTCTTATTGGGCTGGTGATGTAGCTACTGTTAAATCAAGATACTCAGAATACACTAAAGGTGAAGAACAATGGCAAGTCTTTGGGGACTGGATTGAAAATAGTGGTCGTGCTACTGACGCTGACAAAGCTGCTTATTATTCTGCTAATATGGCGAGGAAACTCAACGATAATAGTTTCCTTACTTACTCAACTAAAATCATGGCTGCAACAGATGATACCTTTGGGTATATCTTAGGTAGAGCTAAGGCTCGCGAGAAAGCCATGAGAGAAGCCATGGATATGTTTAATACAGGTCAGTACACTGAAATAACACCACAAGTATTAAAAGAAAGTGAGAATAGATTCTTACAACAAATTACAGATGCAGATGGAAATATATTAGATGAAGCTGTTGAGTTTGCTAAACGTGAAGCTACACTTACACAAGATCTAACAGGGTTTTCTAAAGGTCTTAATCAAATATTTGAAGCAACTCCGTGGGCTAAACCATTCTTCTTATTCGCAAGGACAGGTGTCAATGGTTTAACACTTACAGCTAAACATACTCCAGGATTCAACTTCCTGGTTAAAGAATGGAATGACATTAATTTCGCTAAACCTAATGACTTATCAAATGTTGCTAAGTACGGGATAACTACAGCAGAAGAACTCGTTAATGCTAAGGCATTACAACAAGGTAGATTAGCGATAGGAGGTTCTGTCATAACAATGGCAGGTATGCATTTCCTAAATGGTGGACTAACTGGAAATGGACCTACAGATCGTCAGAAACGACAAGTATGGCTAGATGCAGGATATGTACCTAGAAGTATTAACATAGGTGGCGTATGGGTCGGTTACGACTCATTTGAACCGTTCAACCAAATTCTTTCAACTGTAGCCGACATCGGTGATCATCAGGAATTAATGGGAGAAGAATGGACAAAAGATCAGTTCCAAAAAGTCGCTTTAGTAGTAGCTCAAGGTGCTGCAAGTAAGTCATATTTACAAGGAATTCAACAATTTGTAGACCTTTTTGCAGGACGTCCAGGTCAGCAGAATAGAATTATTGCTGGCTTAATGAATAACGCAATACCATTAGCAGGTTTGAGGAATGACATCGGTAAATTATTTACCCCTCATATGAAAGAGCTAGGATCAGGTATCGGTGACTCTATACGAAATAGAAACCTATTATTTGAAAAAATTGCCTCTAAACCTTTACCTGTTAAATATGATATGTTAAATGGTAAACCTATTAGAGAACATGATTTCCCTACTCGTATGTGGAATATGGTTATACCTATCCCACTTAACCTAGACCAAGGTCCAGGCAGGAAGTTACTATTTGACAGCGGTTATGATTTAAGAATGTCAACTTATTACAGTCCGACTGGTGTAGATCTTAGTGAATCCCCCGAATTAAGATCTCAATTCCAACAATTTATTGGAGCGGAAAATTTAGAAGTAAAACTTAATAGATTAGCTGAAGATCCTAAAATTCAAGCATCCATAGCTGAAATGCAAGCTGATATAAAAGCTGGTAAAAGAGATTTGGATCCTGGTAAATCTTATCATCATAATAAAGTTATAGCTAATTTGTTTAATAAAGCTCGTAAAAGAGCGTGGGCAAAGCTAAGCCAACAAAGTGATGCACAACGTCTAATAGAAGCACAGAAGGATCGTGAACGTCAGGAACGTTTAAAGCTTAAAAAAACTCAAGAATACCAACCTTTACTACAAATGAGTAAATAAATGGCAACAACTTATAACGATAATGGGGGTAATACGCCGAATGGTTCACACCTGAACTTTACGTATACTTTTCCAGTAATAAAAAACGCAGATGTAAAAGTCGCCTTAAATGGTATCACCCAGGCTTCAACTAAATATACAGTAAATAGTGGTGTTAATCCCACTAGAATAGAATTTAATAATACAAGTATAGATTCTACTTTACAAGAATCTACTGGTGCACCTAAAACCGGAGTCGTAGTAAGGGTTTATAGAGATACTGGTCTTGAAGATCCAGCAGATAAACGAGTAACATTCCAAGCTGGATCTGCTATTAGAGCACAAGATCTGAATAATATGTATGACCACCTCATATTTTCAACTCAAGAAGAGCAGAATCAACTTGAACGAATAACTGATGATGATGTCATACCTACTGCAGAAATACAAGTAAGTAAATTAAAAGATGGTACTGCCAGACAAGTACTTCAAACTGATGCTGCTGGAACGGGTGTTGAATGGACAAGCAATGTTGACGTACCTGGAACTTTAGATGTTACAAGTACAGCAGCTTTTGATAGTAATGTAACCATAGCTGGTACTACTACAGCCGCAGCTATTAATGCTAGTGGAGCTGTTGGAGTAGATGGTAACTTTGATGTTAATAATAATAAATTTACTGTTGCAGCTTCTAGTGGTAATACAGTTATTGCTGGAGATTTAGAAGTCGGAGGTACATTTGATGTTACTGGTACTTCTAACTATACAGGACAACAAACTGTTCCTGGTGGTGCATTAGTAAAAGACATAAGAGTTGGTCTTGATGGTAATAATGAAGTTAGTACAGCAAGTGGTGATTTAGTCTTAGACTCAGCTAGTGGTACTGTAAAAGTAACAGATCACTTCAATGTAACAGGTAATGCTGATGTTGATTCTAACTTGAATGTAGATGGTACATTAACTGTTGATGGAACCTCAACCCTTACAGGTAATACAAGTATTGGAGGTACTTTAACTGTTACAGGTACTACCAACTTAGCTTCTAGTTCTATTGGAAGAGCTGAAATAGCTAATGATGCTATAGATGGTACTAAGATAGATGATGATGCAATTAATTCTGAGCACTATGTAGATGGTTCTATAGACAGAGTACACCTAGAAGCTGACATTATAGATAGCACAAAACTAGCCGATGATGCTGTAAGATCTGAACACATACAAGCTAATGCTGTTACTGATTCTGAAATAGCAACAGGTACATTAGACAATAGATACTTTACTGAAACTGAATTAACTGGTGGTGCTCTTGACGGTAGATACTTTACTGAAACAGAGTCAGATGCTAGATACTTTAATGTAAGTACTGGTGATACTATTAAAGACGGTGATGCCTTCCCTGATAATGATACAACAATAGCTACAACAGCTGCCATCAATGATAGGATTATCGATCTTGTTGATGATGTCGGTGGTTTTGTACCGATTGCAAATGAAACTTCTTTTCCAAACGCTAATCCCGATGTTAATAATGGGTCTGGAACTCTTGTTAGCATTAAAACCCTCGCTAGTAACCATACCTCAAATGGTAGTGGAGTAATTTCTATCAGTAATGGTACTGTAGGAAACTCTACTGTAACAATTAATGGAGCAGAGAATAGTACAACTTATAGTGCTGGGTTTGGTATGATTGTAGAAACAACTTCTACTCTTAATACTTATGCCTTCCATAGATTAGTTCCAAAAGCTACTGAAGTAACTACGGTTGCTGGTAAAGCTACTGAGATAGGAAGGTTAGGAACAGCTGCTGCTGTTGAAGATCTAGGGATATTAGGTACTACAGCTGTTGTCGAAGATCTAGCACTGTTAGGTACTAGTGCTGTTGTTGATGACATGGCACTGTTAGGTACTACAGCTTGTATTGCTGATATGGCAACTATTGCTGATACAAGTAATTTAATAGCTAATATAGGTACTGTCGCAGGTATTCAAGCAAATGTAACAACAGTTGCAGGTAATAATTCAAATGTAACAACAGTTGCAAGTAATATATCTGATGTTAATAACTTTGCTGATCTCTATCAAATAGCAAGTTCTAACCCATCTACAGACGGTGGAGGTAATTCTCTAGCTGAAGGTGATTTATATTTCAATACATCTGCGGATGAACTTAAAGTATGGAATGGTTCAGCATGGCAAGGTGGTGTAACAGCTACAGGTAACTTTGCGTCCGTTACTGGTAATACATTTACTGGTGATAATAAATATAATGATGGAGTTAAAGTATTACTTGGTACTGGATCAGATTTAGAGATATTCCACGATGCAACCAATAATCAAATTAAATCAGTTAATGGTAAAGTAGTTATTACAACTACAGCTGGTAATGCTGATATTGAAGTCACACCTCATGGATCTGGTGTTGTTAAATTAGATGGACTTAGTTGGCCAACAGCCGACGGCTCTAATGGTCAAGTTTTAACCACAAACGGCTCTGGTTCTCTATCATTCACAACTGTTGCAGTAGGTGGAGCTACAGGTACTGACTATAATGATAGTGTAGAAGTACGTTGGGGTACACATAATGACCTAGTAATCTCCCATGATGGAAGTAATTCTATTATTAAAGATAGAGGTACTGGAGAGTTAAGACTAGAAGCTGATGCTGGTGGTGTAAGGATACAAAGAGCAAATGGTAATACTGGTCTATTTTATAACGTAGGAGGACAAGTAGAACTATATTTCGATAACGTTAAGAAGCTTGAAACCATAGCAAACGGTACAAATATTGTTGGGAACCTTGGTATCAATAGAACGGGTGCGAATAGAGCATTAGATATTGAAACAGCTAGTAATCAAAACGCATTTCATATAAATTCAATAGGTACTCCCGCTAATTACTACGGAAGAATTGCAGATGATGGTACAACTTTCCTTGAGATAGATTCTAGTAAGAATCTAAAACTGATATCAGATAGTGGAAAGGTACAGCTAGGAGCTAGTCAAGATCTACAAATTTTCCATAATGGTACGGATTCACTGATCCAAGCTCACACAACTGGCAATATTGAAATGCGAGCCAGGTCGAATTGGATTGCAAAAGTTAATTCCACAGACGGTGGTGCCGAGGATGCTATTAAAGCCTTACAAAATGGAGCCGTAGAACTCTATTTTGATAACAGTAAGAAGTTTGAGACAACTTCAACTGGTTTGTTGATGACAGGTAACGCTCATGGAATTGAATTAAAGAGTGCTTCTGCTAATAGTGGTAACTTTATAAAATTCTCTGATCATAATGCTTCAGATGACGGACGTATTCAGTATGAACATTCTACTAATGAATTTTTATTCAAAGCTGAGGGTAATTGGAGAACAAGATTAGGTACTACTTATCTTAAACCAGAAACTACTAATGTCTTTGATTTAGGTACTGATTCTCAAAGGTTTAAAGATGTATATGTTTCTAATGATATAGATTTATTAGATAATAGTAAACTTCTAATTGGTACTGGAGATGATCTAGAGATTTATCATGATGGAAGTAATAGTGTTATTAGGAATGTCGGTACTGGAGACTTATTTGTAGAATCCATTTCTGGTACTAAAGATACTTATATAAGAGGTTCGAGAAGTGTATTTATTCAAAGTAATTCGAATGAAAACCATGCAAAGTTTATTCAAAATGGAGCAACAGAACTCTACTTCGATGGTGCATTAAAAGCCCAAACTACTAGTACTGGTTTTATTAACTATGGTAATCTCCATATGAACGGAGATAATCGCAAAGTTATATTAGGTGGTGGTGATGATCTTCAAATCTACCATGATGGAACAGATTCATATATAAATAGTCGGACAGGTAATCTATATCTTGCTCCTACTACAGGTACTGAGAATGGTATAACTGTAGTCCCTAATGGAGAAATAAGACTTTATCACGACAACAGTAAGAAGTTTGAAACCACTTCAAGTGGAGTACTTGTTTCAGGGAATGTAGATGCTGGAACGGGTAATTTCTTAACTGATGATAACGGTAAATATTTTGCTGGAACAGGTGGAGATTTCGAACTATACCATGACGGTAGTAATACTTACCTAAATAATAGTACAGGTGCAGTATTATTTAGAAACTTAAGTGGTGATGATTTGGTTCTTCAAACTGTATCTGCTGAGAATAATATAAAATGTAAACCTAATAATTCTGTTCTTCTGTATTACGATAACAGTACCAAACTAGAAACCAGATCTTATGGCGTAAAGCAAGATGATAGTGTAAAACATACTTGGGGAAATGATGATGATCTACAAATCTACCATGATGGCAGTCATAGCAGAATTAAGAACGCAACAGGCGCTTTATTACTCGAAAATACTGGTGAGTGTCAAATAAATAAAGGTACATCAGAATGGATGGCGAAGTTTATACCTGACGGAGCCGTACAACTCTTTTATGATAATTCTGAGAAATTCTCTACACAAAGTGACGGCGTAAGTATTACTGGGCATCTTAAACCTAATTCTAGTAATACTTATGATTTAGGTTCTTCTGGTGCACGTTGGAATAATCTTTATGTAAACGACATGCACTTCTCTAATAACCCAGACAATCCAAACTCTGTCGATGGAACTTGGGGTGATTGGACACTACAAGAAGGTGAGGAAGATATATTTATGATTAATAATAGATCTGGTAAAAAATACAAAATGGCACTCACGGAGGTAAGTTGAATGACTATTCATTTTGGAGATGGCTCCTCTCAAACAGCCGCAGGTTTAGCAGGAGCTGGTAAAGTTCTACAAGTAGTGACTGTTAATAAGAGTAATACATTTTCAACATCAAGTTCGTGGGCTGACATAACTGGATTGTCCGTAAGTATTACTCCTGCTTCTTCTTCAAATCATATTGTTTGTTGTTATTCAGTTAATTACGGTTCAGCTGGTGGTAACGTTCATTGCAGAGTTAAATTAGTAAGAGGTTCTACTGATATAGCTATAGGTGATGCTGATGGAAGCCGTACTAGATTAACTGGTGGTGGTTATAATACAGGTGATTTTATGAGATGTGTTTCTGGTGCTTATAGAGATTCTCCTAGTACTACAAGTAGCGTTACATATAAATTACGAGCTGGTACGCAAAGTAATACAATCTATATTAATAGGAATAGACATGGTGATAACGCTGGTTATGCTATACGAGGTCATTCCTGTTTAACACTTATGGAGGTATCAGGCTAATGCCAGAATTAGATCACGAAGCAATCTACAAAGCATATCCGAATGTTGTCTCTGTAGACGACGATGAAGGAGCTGTAGATGGAAGCGGTAATAAAGTTACCCTTGTACAATCAAATATTGATACAGCACGTACTACATTAAATAATGAGTACGCTGCAGTTAAATATAAAGACGATAGATCAGGTAAAACACCTGGTGTTACTGATACTATTTATCCAGTTGTCGGTGATCAACTTGATAATCTTTATAAAGATATTTTAGCAGGTAAGCTTGATGCAACAGGTGAATTTGCTAAAGCAATTAAAGCAACAAAGGATAAATATCCTAAACCTTAACCAAACAAATTTAAAACAATGGCAACCAAAACTTGGCAAGTAAATACCCTTGAGCGTGAATTAGCTGATGGGTACGTAAAAAAAGTTATTTATCGTGTTAACGGTGCAGATGGTGCTTATGCATTCAGAGCTACTGGTGAAGTAGATCTACCAAAACCTGATACTCTTGTACCTTATAAAGATCTAACAGAAACACAAGTGTTAGGTTGGGTAAAAGCAAAACTAGATGCAGATAACGCTGGTACTGTAGCTGCAATTGAAACAGCTGTAGAGAACGGTGTAAACGAACAGAAGACCCCATCAACAGGTGTCGGTAAACCTTGGTAGTATAATACTGCCTACACCTAGGCTGCCTAAGCCGTTAGACCTACCTGTGATCCATTTGAAGGAGCCTGCAGCCCGATTCCCATCATATAAGCCTATGGTGATTCCTCCGGCTGATCTAGAGGCTCCTGAGGAGGTTAAAAAAGAAGAGAAAAAAGAAGAACAACCTGAACCACCAAAGTTAAAGATACCAGTCATCGATATACAGATGCCTATACCTGAAACTGCGGTGGTAGTGACGGCAGTTACAACAGCTGTTATAGCAGTAGCAACAACGACTGTAACTCAATCCTTATTCGAACCTATTAAGAAAAAGGTTCAGAAACAACTCCAATCCAAAGTTGATGCATGGAAGAAAAAAAGGAAGGAAAAAATCTCCTCCACAAGCTGAAAGATGCTGCGGAAGATAACGAATCCCAAATTCAAATCCTATCTACCTTCGTCAGACTGGGCGTAGTTGTATGGGCAGGGTTTATTATTACCCTAAATTATGTAGAATTACC
>VTLG01016736.1_pt1 | contig 18819 bp, 36 predicted proteins | sample 4694571 | NCBI WGS metagenome assembly VTLG01 (sample SAMN12604809, study PRJNA352737) | marine metagenome | biome: ENVO:00000447; feature: ENVO:00000209|ENVO:00000569|ENVO:01000036; material: ENVO:00002151; isolation source: viral sequences binned using virsorter ...
TCTTTTATAAAAATTATTTAATGATTTTACTTCTCCACACGTTTGGCATTTTTTACTTCCCTTGTCCTCTATACTTTCTCCCTGAATAATATTTGCCATTTTTTTGATTTGTATTTCTGTTTTTACTGTGTATACCTTTTCTCTTTTTCTTTGGTTTGACTTCATAAGCTTTAGCAAAAAATCTTTTCTTTGCCATTACTTATTAGAATACTTTTCTAAACCACGAGAACCAAAGTATGCACCAATCACAGTTATCAAAACAATTTGCAAAAGATCAACCCAATTTTCTTTTACCTCAAAATCTATCGCACCTGCATCAATAAAAACAAGCAATATTGTACTTACTACTAATATTAACAGAACTAAAGGCCTAATATTTTTTGATAACCAACTATCAGAATTGCTATCAAACTTCCATCTCTCCGTAGTGTTTTTCTGCATTTCTATTTCAAAATTTTGAAACAGTTGTTGGATTTCTTTTTTTGCTTCGTGCTTCTCTTCTTTTGTCTGCACAAAGCGATCAACTATATTTGCAATACCGCTTGCAGTTTCTCCAAATAATTTTTCTAATATCTTCATTTTTCTTGATCACTAATCCATATATAGATAATAAAACCACCAATAAGCAATGCACTAAAAAGAGTGAATCCCAAAAGGACAAAGTCCACATTCTCCAAATGTACATTCATTACAATTCATCTATTAAATCTATTAACTTATGTTCTATTCTTAAAAAAATCTCTATTCTTTGAACACCTTCCCACTCTTTCAAACCCTCTGCTACATCCATCAACGTATTTATTTTAGATATTGTTTGAGATGTTTTTAATTGACTATTTACATCTTTTTCAGATAATGATATATCGCTTAATAACTTCATTTTTTATAAACCTTTTCTTCTAAACTCTCTAATCTTCTGTTTGTTTGTTCTTCAAATTTTTCAAATTCTTTTATCAAAAAATCCATCTTTTGACTAATTACTTTCGTGTCATCTTGTTGGATTTTATAATCAGGAAGAGTTTTTGCAACTTCTATTTCAGCTGTCAATGAAGAATATGTCATAGTTAATGATATTATCCCACCTATCAACAAGCCTAAAAATTTTATATCAATTTTTAGATCACTTTTCCCATCACCATCTAAATCTAATGCTACTTTTTTATTTGCTAAATCTTCCATTTATTTTTTTTTTAAATTATTTTATCTTCAAAATTAATGATTTTAATTATTAGATTTTTTTGAGATTTTAATATTCTTAATATTTTAGGATAAATTCTTTTATAACATTCACTTGAATTTCCTATGAATCCTTCTTTAGAAATATTCTGCTGTGAAGTATCTCCAACCAAAATACAACCATCTGTATTGTCATCAGTATTGCCACAGTGAATAAGAATCCAATTAAAATTAGGCACATTTGTAATGTGTAACATGCCCTCATGAATATCTTTAAACCTTTTTTTATACTTTTCATTATATCCACCTTCTTTTCTTAATTCTATATAATATTGTTTTGCAGGTATTCTTGTCTCTCCATAAATTTTATTCTGCCTGTATTCATCTTCTAATGTATAGCACATAAATTCTTTTTTTCCTGCTTTATCTACTAGAAACATCATTCCTAGCGTACTGTCTTTCTGGCTACTATATCTATATAATTCTAACCTCATATCTGTTCAAGCTTAACGCTCATCTCTAAAACTCCTCTGTAATATGTGTGATCAGGTAAATCCTCTGTTAAATACGTTATGCCATTATTTGTTTGAGAATATACATTAAAACTATCTGAACTTAAATCTAATAATCCTGATTTTAAAATAATTAATTGACTTATAGAATTAATTATTTTATTCGCTTGAAGCTGTCCACCACTTGATGCAGAGAATCTTGTAACAACTTCCAATCTTGTTTCCACATCACTAATAAATTTTGTTTTATTATCTTCAATCTGTCCAGTACTAACGGAATAAATAATAATATAAGGGTATGATGCGTCATTAGGAACAACATTATAAACAGGCACATTCGTTCCATCATAACTAATATTTCCATTTAATATATCAAATAAACCTTTTCTAACAATAAATGCAGGGTCTTTCATTTCAACGCTTTTTTAATATTTTGTTTCAAATAATTATCTAAAAACTTTCTTGATTGATGATAAGCAGGCACCATGAATGGTCTAGGTTTTGTTCCTACTTTTAAAATCTTCATCATTATTGGAAAGACTAACCTTTCTGCTTCTTCATCATTCTTTTTTAATTTTTTCTTAATCCATATTTTCAAAGAATCATGGAAATCTACTCTGCTTTTAAATTTAGACTTTCCTTTATACTGCATTGCAATTTCATTGAATCCTTCAGGCACTTTCACTTGACCTCTTGTTCCAAACTCAACATAAGGTGCATAAAAAAACATATTTTTAGTTGATAAGCCACCTTCTAACTGATTTAATTTGCTTGTATGAGCTTGGAGTCCTTTTGCGACATTCATGCCACTAGCATTGATCCTAGCCTTACTGACAAAGACTTGACTAAACTTGTTGAGAGCATCTTTTAAAAAAAGATAGATTTCACTATCTTTTTTCTTCAAAGCATTCTCTAATTGTGCTTCACTTATTTTCAATTCTGATTGATCTATTTTAATCATGATACTCTATTTCCTACTATTTTAAAATAATATAAATCTAATTCAAGTATGCCATTGATTCTATATTCATTATTATCTCTTTCAGGAAATAACAAATCGCCTTTTTGAATATTACTTGTTGCAGTATTTTTTCTTATCATCAACTCAATACCTTTATTCAATACTCTTTTGCTATTCTGCATATCTACATCACCATCCGTAAATGTTAATTTTGCCCAAACCGTTGCGATTGTAGAAACACTAGAAGAAAATCCACCATATCCATCTGCAGAATTTGTTAATCTCTTTATTACAATCCTATCTCTTAATTCTCCTGCATTCATTTTAAATATCACTTACATACTTAAATGGGTCTAATATTTTCTTAACACTTGAAGGTATTTCATGCAAAGCAACACCAGTAACAAAATCACTTCTATTATCATAATAAGTTGCTGATAATTGAAGGATAGCTAATTTTAATGCCTCATCTGATAAACCACTTGTTGTATATACTATTTTTATATCTTCATTAGGAAGTCCAGTCAATATTATGTATTTATCATCAAACCCATATGACTCATAACTTGCAGTCTTTAAACTACCATCACTCTCCTGCGTCTGAACACTTGTTATTGCATTTATAGGTGCAAACGGAAGCACAATATTATATCTGCTTGGATATAATCCCTCATATGATCCACTCTTTTCAGGAACATGACTTCTAAAATAAGTCCTTGTTTTTGCAACTATATCTCTATTTATATAATTCTCACACGCAGATCTCGCTGCTTTTTGGATAATAGTTATTATACTATCATCTGCACTTGTTTCTATTCTCGCATAATCTTTTATATCGCTTGTAGAAACAATTTCGCTCCCAGTTGTAGAATCAATCTGAATGCTTATCATTACTTATTTTTTTTCTCTGTCTTTAATTCTTTTGTTTCTTTGACACCTTTTTCCTCTTTTTTTTCTATCGGTTTTCCCCAACCTTTAGAAACCCAAACAGGAACATTAGCATCTGGTATTTCAATGATTTCACCCTCTTTAAGAATTACACCATCTCTTTTTACTTCTTCTTTTATTAATACTTTCATAATTAAAAAATTTATTGTTTCGGTAAAGATAAAAAAAAAGAGCAACTAATTTGTTGCTCTCTAAAAATCACCTTTCTATTTTTAATTATTTTGCAATACCTTTTGCTAAAAAAGTAAAATAGTCCATTACATCTCCACCTATAAAATCAACTCTTATCAATGTCAATTTTACTTTATTTTTCATAAAAGCAGGCATCATTAATATATGCTCTATTACAACTCCTAAAGGAATAAAATTCATTCCTGATTCTCCATAAACTTCAAGAATCATTTCTTGATCTAATCCCTTTTCTTCTATTAACTTATTTAAATAATTTTTCATAATTGTTTTGTTTTATTTTATAAGTCTAATATAATGGTTTTTTTTATAAATACAAAAAAAATTATACTTTATTTTATTTTTTTATATAAAAAAAGGGGTTATAAAAACCCCCTTTTAAACTAAACTATATTAAAGATTATGAAGTCTCTAATGCTGTTTTTGCAGTTGAGAATGAACCCTTAACACCTGCATTAGGTAAATATATGGAATGTGCAATTCTTGCAATACCCCTTACACTCACTAAATACTTGCTAAAGTTATCTGAATCCTCATATCCAAAGTCAACTTTTAAACCTTCTCTCTGCCAAACTTGTGAAGCTTGTGAGAAGTCAGCGACTGCGAAATTACCTGCACTCATCTTATTATTCATGTAAACAGGAACACCATTAATTCTAAAGAATCCATCTGCAGATACTAGAGAGTTGCCTCTTAAGTATTCATTAGTTGTGTCCTTTAATAATGCGATCTTATGAAAATCAGTTGGGTTCAAAACAATACCAGTTGCCGCATAATTTGCTAGTGCTAATTGATTCATAGCAACATATAAAACGTCTAGTTCTTGTGCTGACTCAATTGCATTTGCAAAACCACCCGCTGCAAAAGTTGTGAAACCATTTAAAATACCTAATAAATTAGGTGAAGTTCCTGATCCCCCTATTAACTGATCATCAATGACCGTGTTAATTTTGCTTGGTAATCTTTGAGACAAGTAGCTTGAAAGCCCAGGTGTGTCATCGAGCATCTCTTGTGAGATAGTCATGACAGCTGTTGTTTTCTGAACTACTGCATCCTCTGCTGTTAATTGGAACTCGCTATCAGTTGGCGCTGATCCTTCTGCAATATTTGCAGCGTTATCAGTATAAGCTGATTCCTTAACATATCTGATTACATTACTGTTTGTAGAACCTACTGGAATAATACCCATCATGTTCGTTACATTAGCAGGGTCTCTCTTAATGCCATCTACTGTTAAAACACCAGTAGCATCTCTAGACGATCCTGCACCTGCAAAGTCAGAACTGATCAAAACATCTGCTTTCAATTCCATTGAAGCATTGCCCCTTGATCCTTCCTTCATTGCTTTTAGAGATTCACTTTTGCCGATAGCATCATTAAAAGCTTCCCTCTTTGTTTTAAATACATTAGACACAGATTTCTTTTTATTATCTACTTCTATTGCATCAACTCGTTTATTAAGAGCTTCTGTACCCTCATTAAACTTATTGACAAGGTTCTCCACCTCGCCTTTTATAACGCTATCCACCTCATTTTTAGCATTATCAACTGACGCTTTACTTGCTTTTTCAATCTTTTCGTCAATCACATTTGCCAAATTATCAAGATGTTCTTGCGTTTCTTTATTTATTTCGCTCATATCAAAATAATATTAATGACTCATTTGAGTCGGTTAAACAAAAATTTATAAACATCTCCGCTTTTCAGATATTTTTTGCTCGGCAAAGTGACTTCATCAGTCGGCTTTGTGAAATCAATATTCTTTTTTAAGCATTGAATTACGTATTCAATATTAAAGCCCAATTCATCTGATATATCAGCTTGTTTGAGCAATTTATTAATATTAGATATACTTTCTTTCCAAATATCAGCTTTGTTCTTTTTACCTTTCACTTCTTGAATCTTCGCTTCATCATTCGCCGCTAAAGTGACTGCTGATACTTCATATAATTTTACTTCTTTTATATATCTTGCTTCCTTATCATCACTATATTCTTTTACAACAGGCAAAATTCCAACAGAATTTTCCGTTATAACTCCTGCACGCATTAACTCTAATACATCTTTTCCAAGTCTTGTGTCAGGAACTTTTGCTGTAAATGCCAAACCCTTATCATCTTCATATAATTCTTTCATAACTCCAAGAGGTTTTGTAATATCATGCTGATAAATATATTTTACTCTTTTACCTGTTTCTTCTAATGTTTTTTTATACGCTCCTTTCTCTATTATATCCCCATCACTATCTTTATTCCCAAAAATGCTACCATATCCTTTTACGATACCCGACTTTTCGTCTATGTCACCCATCGGCGCCTGTTTATATAAAATCATAATTATTCTAATTTATTTTCAAAAATAGCATAATTTTTTTACAATTTTTTTTGCTATCCAAATATCGCAGGGTTTGGAATAAATGCAACATAACAAGAACAGTTTATTACTTCACTACTTGGGCCCTCACCGGGTATTCTCAAAGAATTACCCGTTTCAGGATTTACAAAGTTTTCATTCATAGGAATAGGGTCTTGTGCAGATAATATTTCATGCCCTACTCTATGATTCATAGAAAAACCCTGTATCCAATCTTTTAACAATTCTTCAGGTTTAAATGCAGATAAAGCTGCCTTTTCTGCCCCTAGATTCGCAGAAAGAGTCGTCTCTGTTACTACAATCCTTCTCGCTTCCCATAACGCTCTTTTATCTAGTTTCTCTCTTAATCTTCTCGCCTTGCCCTCTATACTATCTTGCTGAAATGATGGATCATTTAACATACTTGTAAATAATTTTGTAATATTTTTTATTGCAGTTTTATGAACGGAACTAATTTTTTGATTTAATCTTCCTGAATAACTAACGTAATTCATAATAAAATATTCCATTGACTCCTCTGTTTCAAACTGTTTATTTATAAATTTTTTATAATTATCTAAATACCAATTATAAAACCTTAATGATGTTTTTGTGTAAATCTTCATAAACATCTTTTCTGTATTCTCATTTTGAAAATAAACAATATAATTACTGCCATCTGTATTATTAGATTTTAAAAATTCATTAATAGATTTTCTAAAACCTGATTTATAATATTCAAACGCTACCCTTAAATTATCCTTTATAGATTTTTTATATAATTTATTATATCCAACACTATATGCTCTCCTGAATTTTCTTCTATTAAATCCTATTTGCTTTTCTTCTTTTTTATCTGAATACAACTGATTGCAGACTGCATATCTCTGATTGATAGTACCAAATTCATCAATCGTTACATCATCATTCATGCACCTTTCTACGAATTGATTTCGGCTTTCATCATCCCTAGGTTTTACTAGTGGCATTATTCCTCTATTTTTTCTAATTCTTTTTTAGACCATCTCAACATTGCATCTCCACCCCACAAATTAAAGCTGACAGTTCCACAAACTATCTTGTCATCTTTTTCATATTGTCCTGTATCATATGCTTTTGCCCTAGATAAATATCCATGAACTCTTTTCAAAATTGACAAACTAAAGCTTCTATTTGCAATAATATCTTGTGCCCTCTGTTTACCTACAGCAGTTGCACAAGCATTATTATACTTTTCATTTATTTTAACTGCCTTCCTAGCATTTGCTATTGCTGATTTAGGATATCCACCAAATTTATCTTGCTTTTCTATTTTACCTAACGCTTCTTCTAGTTCATCCATATCTCTACATGGCATATAAACTGTTCCATCATCTGTATTATGACTATGAGTCAGACTGCATCCTATCTCTCTTGCTCTTGCCATTGCATCATCAGGATCATTATAAACTTCATCTGCTAAATTTTTATATCTATCCTCTAAATCCTCATCTTTTTTTTTTGAACTTTTTGGGTGTCCTTCAGGCAGTAGGTCTGTATCGTGCTGTCCACTTCTAAATCTTCCATTTCTCAAAACGTACAAAAAACTATTCACGCGAGCCATAGCCCACTGCTCTGGCGAACTAACTGTAGGTCTTACTGATTCAGGATTTGTTCTATATGCACCTATCCCTCTCTTATATACTGCATATAAAGTCCTGACATTTGTTCTTTTTGTTTTTGCATTATTTACTTTTTCATTATGATCCTCTGCTTTCTTTTCTAATGCCTTTCTTAATTTTGCTGACATCTGTTTTTCATAATATCCTTCATCAAAAAAATTTTTACTTTCTTCACTCATAGAAAAATCATCTAATGGAATATAATTGCTCGGTATAAAATAATCATCTAATACTGTATTTTCTGATAATCCATATCCCATTGCCTGTCTTTTCTCATTCATAGTTAACCAAAAACTTTTTGTTAATTGATCCACTAATTTTTCTTGTTCTTGTTGTAATTCAGGAATACTATTAAAATCAAAATCTATATATAAATTTTCTCCATATGCAGGTGTTAACCATCTATTTAATTCATCTCTTACCTTAACTAATTCAGGAATCACAGCATTCACATAAAACGCTTTCTTTGCCTCTCTCATATTATTATATGTACTTGCTTCCATATTATTTAATAATACAACAGGAACAGAAAAAATATTGCATAAATCCTTTACAGTTGCATTATAACTTTCAATTAACTGCAGATCAGCAACACTCAAACCAAAATTTGTCCATGATAATTTTTTAGGTGTTATAATTATATCGCCTGCATTATATGATCCCTGATAATTTCTTCTAAACGCATCTTTTAATTGTTGTGCTTGTGTAGGTGTCAAACTCTCATCATCACTTGTTAATATGCCTCTTGCTGTTTGATTCTGCAAAAACTTTAATGCAGTTTCTACTGACTCATTATTTGTTGTCATTGTTCTTAATCCTGCCATCAAAGGACTTTGACCATATAGATGCGATCCGTCTCCCTGATAATCAGGATTAAAGTCTGCTACATGCAAGACATCATTTGATTCTATTTCAAATGCTGTCGTGTGATAACTCATTACATATTTATCTACAGGTTCAAAAATACCATTGCTTTTTATCTCTACTAAATGCGATGGCAACACATACAATTCATTAAATTTTTTTGTTTCTCTCGTTTCAGGGCCAATTCCATAGATATATCTATTTCCAGTCAACTTACCAAAAGCAATTAACTCTGTCATAAAAGTTGCGTATGACTGTGCTGGATTAGGTCTATTTAATAATTTCTCTAAATCTGTGCCATGTGTTTCTACCAATGCATGTTTTCTTAAAAAACTTGCTTTTAATAAAGAATCTTTATTTAATATCCCACTTGTCAAACTTCTATATTGTTTTAATTTAGATTCATCTACTTTTTCAAACACTTGAAAAGGAATTGAACTTGCGCACTTTGTTATAAGATTAATAATAGAGTAGATAGTTGGATTCTTTTGATATCCTTTAGAAATAAAATTATCATCATTCTGATTATTTGCAATAACATTATTGCTCATAGTAGAATATATAAATTTATTATAATTAGGATTCGTGTCTTGATTAAATCCTTTTATTGCATTTTGTATTCTTTGATAAAATGAAGGCATTATATTTTTTTTAGTAAAATTAATAAAATTAAATTAATCATTTAAACTACAAAGAAATCTGCTTTATTTGAATACCTTGTATAAATACCATATCTCATTGCATCTATCAAATGATTAAATTTATCTCTTGGTTTATTTGTCTTTGTTCCATCTTTTAACTCTTCCCATATATAAAACTGATATTCATTTTTAAGATTCTTTGAAACATTACAAGCAAATATATGATATTCTTTGATTAATGATATGCCTGCCGCTATGCTTCCTTGTCCTTTTATACTTCCTTTTGCCATTATACCTGCAGTCTTTAGCTCATCAATGCTTTTAGGTTCACTTGAATCACAGTAAACTATTGTTTCATGATAATTATTTGCTTTGAGAAAATTTGCAATATCCTGATTTGTCATACCAGTTTTATAACATACTTCCTTTATAAATATTTTATCATTCTTTTTTCTTAACTCCACAATAGCTGTCGGATCATTTGTATATCCAAAATCTAAACCCAAAAATATATCATCTGTATCAGGAAAATCTTTGTAATCTATCCAATCCCAATTATTAAACACCATACCCTCTGCAAACGTCGCTCTCTTACCTTCTCCATATACTGACCAGTATTGCTCATCTTTTTCTTTTAACCTTTCTATCTCATCTATTATCTGTTGTTCTAAAAAAGCATTGTCCTTATATGTGCTTACAAATGTTTCTGCATCATCTCTTATCATTAACTCGTCATATATCCAATGTATTGGATCACTTGGATTGAAGTCTAATATTATTTCTTCACTTGTTCTCATAATCAATTGCCTAAAATCCTCAAAGCTTAATTCATTACCCTCATTAACAAATAAAATATCTCTCTTACGTCCTCTTATTTTTTGCGGTTCATCTACGCTGATGAACTCGCATTTGTGATTTTTATAATAATATATCATCTCTGATTTATTTAGATACCCATTATATAATATACCTACCTGATCCAATATACTCATAAAATCCCTAAAGACAGATGACTTCACAGCAGGTAATGTCTTACGTGCTATTGTTATTACTTTCCCCTTTTTTTCACTTAATAATATATGTATTAGATATTGACATATCGCATATGTCTTACCGCTTCTTGTTCCACCCTGAAATATTTTTATTTTTTTATTTGAATTTAGACATTCATAAAACTGTCTATTACATTCAATTATTTTTTTGCTGGATGCCATTGAACTACTTCTGTTTTTATATCACCACTATGACTGATCTCTTGCCTTTCTACATATCCTCTATCTTTTGCTTTTGTCTTTAGATAAAATATTATAGAGGTGGTGTCATCATTTGCAATTCTTTTCATCAACTTACTTTCCACAAAATCCTTTTGATGATTTATCAAATCATCCACTTTTGCTTTAAATCTTGAATCATTATTATAATACCGATAATAAGTTGTTCTATCTATTCCGACTTGTTTACAAGCAGTTGTAACAATACCTAAAGAATTTTTCAATGCTTCTAATAATGCTTTTTTAGTATGTTGTATTTTGTTGCTTTTCATTATACACCTTTTATAGGTACTTTAATTATTGGGTTGATATCATATACAATATTTTTTTTACCTTTTTTTGTTTTATCTTGTTTCACTATTTTGCTTCCCCATTTTTTTTCAAAGATAGCAAATTGTTCTTTCTCTCTTTCAATAGTTCTATAATCAGCGCATCCACCTAAATTTTTATGATCTTTTTTAACTAAATGGACATAATTAAATCTTAATAATTTTCTATAAGTATTGAGTGTTTGCAAACTAAAATCTATATCCTCTTTCAATGGAATCCTTTCATCAAATTTAAGATCATTATTCAGAAACCCCATTAAACTACCTGAAACCCAATTATTAAAACTTATAGGTGTATATTCTCTATAACTTCCCTTATCACCCACAATATTAACACCCCATAATTTACAATTAGACTCCTCACATAATATAAAAGATTTTTCAAAAAATTCAATAATATCATCTATCTGCACAGCCACAGGTTTTTTATTTATCCAATTCCAAACCTTTATATCTTCAATATCATCATCTATCAAAATTCCTTTATCCTTTATTAATTGATTTTTAATATAATTTCTGACTCTCGCTATATTACCCTGAACACCATCAGGCAATAATTTTAGATTTACTTTCTTTTTTTTATAATCATCATAATCTGCTTTATCTACACAATAAACTACACTAGGAATGAGCTTATGCGTTTTAATTCCATCCGCCCTTTTATAAGAAGGGCTATATATTTTTAAACTCCCTTTATTGGTATTTTTATATTCCATCTTTTTTTATATTCCATTATTTTATAGCCATATTTATTGTTAATCAACTTTGATGCCTCTAATCTATCATTATCATTCCAACCTATCACAGAATTTTCTCCACCTTCTTCACCATAAAACGAAGCACAATATTGATTTAATTTTAGAGTTCTTCTATAATAAATCATTTTTTGAATCCACATATCTAAATCCTCTGCAACTCTCAATCTTTTATCATATCTTATATTATCAGATGTATCTATTAAAATCATTTGATAAAAAGGTTTATTTAGACTTATTGGACAAAAATCTTTATTTTTTAAATTATCTTCTGTATAATCAAAACCTGCTAAACCCACCTTCATATCTTGAAACATAACACTTAATTTGTCCATTAATTCTAATGCATGATTGCTACTTAATTTTATATTTTCTTTTTTTCTTTTCAGATAAATTAAATCATCATCTATAATCCAAGCACATTGTGACTTTTCTTTTTTTCTGATTATATCTATAACTGCGTTTCTTTTCTTTACTATATCACCATCTAAATTATCAGGAATACTAATAACGCTTTCACCATACTTAACCTCATATTCTTTTTTTTGAGATTCAGGAACAACAATTTTGCCTTGTCCTAAATAATCAAAAGTTTTAACATCATTAAATCTTTTATATGATGGGATATAGATATTAAACATCTTTAATATCATTCAGATATTTCCCCCCATTTATTACCCTTCCAATGCCCTTACTCCATGGTTTTCCATTTGCTCTTTTTGAATAAACAGATTTTAATTTAAAATGTGTTTGTGCTGACAGCCAATCAATATCATTGTCAAAAGTTAGAACTACATAATTATGCGACTCATCTAAATACTCACTAAATTCTATTTCAGGATCATCTATTTCATCATCATCATTTATCAAAGGAACATCTAAACCCCAATCATCTAAAGTTTCTAAATCCCAATCATTCGCTAATAAATCATAATCCCATTCTCCATATCCTATATTATCCTTTATAATAAATTCTTTTTTCTGTTCCTCACTCCAATCTTTCGCCACATCAATCCAAACCTTTTTCACACCTGCTTTTTTTAATGCTTTTAATCTCATATTCCCACCCAAAACCATATTATCTTCATCTATGACCAACGGTCTTTTTTCTAACATTTCAGGAAATTTCTTAATTGATTTTACCAATTTATTAAATCTATCTTTGTTTATATATCTTGGATTGTTTGGGTTTTCTTTTATTTTATTTATATCAATCTGCTTTTTCATAATTACTAAATTTATTTACAAAACTATAATAATTTATTTTTTCTCCATCTATATTATTCTTAAAATAATAATATAGAATCCATAAATCATCAATCATTATTTCTACTTTTATATTATCTCTTTTATAATTTTCATCTACCCTGAAACACTCTGCTAATGCATAGATCATTTTATAGCAGTCTAAATCATCACCATAATCAAAAAGATTATTTTCTGCTTTTTGTTTTTTTTTACTGATAAAATCTTCTATTTCTAATATTATTTTTTCTTTCCCTTTAGACATTACAGCCTAAAAGTAGAATAAATTCTTTTCTTGTAATAATATTATTCTGATATTTGTAACTCTTAATATTTTCTTTTTCTAAAAATTGCAAAGAATAATCAAAAACATATTTTTTTGATTTATCTATATCAAAAGACATTTTTTTTATACTACTATGACAAAAGAGAGCCCAAAATGATATAGCTGTTCTGCATAAATCATCACTCTCTCCTATCATAATATCTGTATCTGCTTGTAATCTGTACCTAGTCTTTAACTTTTTTGGTTTGTGTTTCTTCTTGTACTTCATCTGCATTCTCTACTGATTCAACAGCAGGTGGCTTAACTCCATACGTCTCTAATGCCTGTAACACTAAAGAAGATTCACTCAAACTAAATAAGCCTGCTTTATTACTTTTTTCGCAGACTTGTACAATTATTTGCAATGCTTGTTCATTTGTCATAATAAATTAATTATATCTACCTGTTATTATATCATATTCAATTATACAACTTCCGAGAATGCCATTTAATCTTTGCGATTTCATTTTGACAGTCTCAAACTCAACAAATCTAATATGATTTTCTTTATTCTCTAGCATCCTTGCTAAAATTTCTCCATTTTTTACTTTTTCTTCCAGTTCCTCATCACTTAATCTATGCATCACCACCATTCCGTCAACCTTATTAAAGTGCATGGTGCCACCTGCCAAACTAAAAGCAGTTGCTTTTGGAATCTTGCCTTTTATTGCATGAGGAGTTTTTGGATGCTCCACATAAACCATAATGCTCTCTGTAGATTTCGCAAATTGTTTCAATATTGTCAGACTCAACTTTAAATATTGATATAAATTTTGATCACCTGCATTTGACTCTACTACCCAGTTCAAAGGATCAATAATAAAATTATTATATCCTTTCTTTGATAACCTTTGGAATGTCTTAACTAAACTCTTAATTGATGGCATTTCTTCCTGATTTTCTAAAAAAACAAAATGTTTTCCAATAAATTCTAAAGCTTTTTCCATCTCATCTTTACTACAGTTATTTTCAAAATTTGGATTCACATTTTTACCAAGATAAGAGCGACATAAATTTAATATTAATTCAGAGGTGTTTGTTTCAGGCGAATACATTACAACCTTATCCCCATACTTTTCTGCTCTTAACACCATTAAATAATTTAAAATCTCACTTTTGCCACTTTGAGGATAACCACTAAAACAATAAACAAAACCTTTTCTCCATCTAAAATTTGCATCAAGCTTTTCTATATGAGATGTCTCACCTAACGGATATCCTGTCTCATGATACATAAATAGATTCTCCCTTATATCATCCACATATATTTCTTTACATTCATTTTTAGAATCATCTTTTAATAATATATCGTCAAAGTCTTTTATTTTCATTTTTCTTCTAGTTTTTTTATAACACCATCACACAAATCCATAATCTTTTTTTCATGATGCTTTATAACATTTTTATATGCCCATAAATGAAACATTTTATTTGCATTTATAAGGATAAGATAATCAGACATTTTTTTAAGAACTTTAATAACTTGTTGATAAAATTCTCTATCAATTTTCTGTGCATAAGCTGATCTTTTTTTTGATTCATAAATAAATCTCATCACAGATTCTTCACCCTCAAAATCTTCAATTAATTTTTGCAGATTATTCTTAACTTCTGCATTTTCTAATATTCTTTTTTTATTCATAAATTAAAATAAAGGGCAGAATGGACTGCCCTTTTATAACAAAACCTGTATGAAAAAAACTATTTTTGACCTTTCTCAAGCCTTTTTAATGACTGATCTTCTAATTTAATAAACTCTTTTAAAATATCTAACTGATTTTTAAATTTATTTATTATATCCCTTCTGTGCTTTAGATCATGCATATTGCTACTACATGAATCTAAAAATTGCTTTTTAATTAATTCAGAGATTTCCATTGCTTTAGCTTACTTCTTAATTTTCTCTGCTCTTCCAACAACTCTTTTTTTCTTAAAGTAATATAATCAATTCTTCTTTCAATGATATAATCAAGTGAATCAGTTATCTCATTTATTGGAAATGCAATGCTTAACAATTCATTCTCCAATGACATACCTTCAAATACTAATTCATTTTCATGACTCCAAAAAGCATCTACACTTTTCAGAGTTATATATTTTTCAGGACTGCTCATCTACTTGGAAAACCTTTTTATCTATTGCCTTGTGCATATCTTTTTCTACATCTTCGCTTATAATATGTGTAGCATCTGCAGGATAATCTAACATTCTCTTTTCTCCATCTTCACTATAATATCCTATAATATAAACACTCACATCTTCTATTTTATCATAGTCATCAGGTTGAATATAATTATCCCCCTTTTCTCCATGAACATATCTAAAGAAACATTCAAAAAGAAATACATCATGTTCAAATATTACATTATCCATTCTTCTTATCTTTAGAATTATACATATCATTATATAAACTTCCAAAACTTTGGAATAGGTTATCTAATTCATTATTAGATTGATTTTTAATTCTATAAGCTTTTTTATTATCCTGCTTATATTTTTTAATTATTTGACTTATATGCTTCATAATACGATTTTAGTTTAATTGTTTTATTATGGATATCTATCCACATATCAGCTTCTAACTCTGATTCACTCCACTCACAAAACTTTTTGCAAGTGGAATCAATCATTTTCAAAGCTTCTAATTTATCTTTCATTAATAATTTATTAATTCAATTATATATCTACTATAACTAAACCCTTCATTATTTACTAAATAAGTGATATTATTTCTTGATACTAAATAAACTAATTCATTATCTTCTTCATTAGAAGGAAATATGGGATCAAAAGAGCTTGTATTTTTATGAACAACCATACTAGAAATCTGATCTAAAGCTTGTTTCTGATCTACACCTAATCTGTCATAATCTACACTAATTAAGCAATCATCAAATTCTGTTTTTCTTTGAAAAGGTATGACATATCTACCTTCTTTTATTCTAGTTAATGATCCAAAATTATAATTAATTTCAGATCTAGTTTTATGTGTTTTGACTTCAAACTTCGTCAAATAGTCATAATCACTTGTATATTTATTTCTAACATAATTCATATCAGTATTTGTTTTATTTAACATATCACTAATATACAGTAAATTTTTGTAAACACCAAAAAAATTATAGAAAAATATAATTTTTTTTAATAAGGTTTGATTATTTGATTCTCAACTAACATTTCTAAAATCTCTAGCCAGTCATTTTTTTCCATGATAACATATTCTCTGCCACCTTTTCTTTTATGATATATTAATTTATATAAAGGCATATTAGGTTTCATCTGATCTAATATTTTATTATATGATGGATTATTTGCAGTTGCTTTACATTGCACTGCAAATGGATCAGTTTTTACTAAATCTATTTTTGCATCATCAATTGCCTTACTTGCATATCTTGAAGTCTCGCAATACTTCCAACCCAAGTTTCTAAATTCTTTCCGTATCGCTCTTTCGTAATCGTGTCCTTTCCTTCTTGATGTTCTCCCTGACATATATTAAAGATAATACACTCACCAATATTATTGCAATTATTTTAATTATTCTTTTTTTCACCATCTCTCTCTATAAATAACGCATATCCTAAATAACAATAGTTTATCACATCTGCAAACCTAGAATGTATAGGTTCTGATTTTTTAAGATTTGCATTTTTTAAATGTGCATAAATACTTTGAATTTGTTTTTCAAAAAATGTGCCCCATATCTTTAATTCACTTGTTTCTAATCTCTCTGCAGAACTTTTAAAATTCTCTAATACATCTAAAGACTCATTTGTATATTCAGGTCTTTTATTATTCATTATATCAAAACTATAATCATTTAATTGCTTTACTATTTTATCAAATTCTTTCTGTGTCATTTTCTCAAATTTTTAAATTTATTTTTAATTACATAATAGAATATTAAAAATGATCCTGAACCACCAAACACAGTCCAAACATTTGGATGCCAAAACTCTCCACAAAATCCAGTTGCATGTTTAAAAAATTCTATCATATAACTTTTTTTAATATATCATATTTTAATTCATCTAATTCTTTTATTTTACTCAACAACACTAATTGCTTTTGTTTTGCTTTTGACCTTTCTTCTTCTGTGCTATCTATTCCTAAAGTGCATTCAATAGATGCCATCTTCTGCATTATTGCATCTATTTTAGATTTAATTAATTTATTGCTTTGATAAGCACCATAATAAATCCTTGTTTCATGTTTACTTAATTCTTCTTTATTCATAATATTGGATATAAATATTTATTTTCTAATTCCCATAAATCAGCAAAGCTTTTAAAACTGCTTCCATCATCTCTTTTTCTTTCTGTTCCCTCTACAAAAAATTGAGCTTTTTTCTTAAATTCTTTTTTTGGAATCCATCCACATATTGTTAGTATCTTTTTTTTCACATTCAGAGATGTGAAAATAAATGCATCTGCTTGATGATTCATTTGAATATCTAATATATTATTCACATGATCTTGTTTTGGTTTTATTTTTCTTTCCATAGCTTTTATGTCTGCCTTGTAATCATAATAATCTATATCATATCCATAATCATTATCATCCATCTTCATTAAATCTTTTTTTAAAAAACTCCTTACCATATTTTCCGATAACACACCAATAAATTGTTTTCTTTTATTTCCATCATGAATACCCCTTTGACCATAATTTTTTTTATTTACTAAATCTTTACTATAAATTATCATATCTTCTTGAACCTCTAAATCTATCATAATATTAAACTACCATCATCATTAAAATTTTCCCAAATAAATCCTTTAGATATACCAGTTTTTAAATAATTTTTCCATTTATCAAATGCACATCTCCATGCAATTTTACCTGATTCAATCATGTCTGCACCCATACTATAAATCTCAACATCATACGGTTCTTTATTGCCTATAACTAAAAACCTAAAATTTTCAGGATTATAGCCTAGAGCTTCACTATAAAAACAAGCTTGTAAGTGATACGATAAATTATATATTTGCCTACGAAATGCATAAGGCGAAACATCAACAGCAGTTTTTAAATCTAAAATATGACTATTAAACCTCACACCATCAGGTCTTATCCTTACCTCTATATCATCTATCTCTCCATAATAACTATGCTCTATCTCATCTAATTCATTTATCAATTTTTTTATTCTTTTATTTTTAGAAACATTTTCAATAATTTTTTCTAATCCCTCATATTCTTCTTCATTTAAAATGATCTTATCTTTATTTTTTTTTACAAACTCTTTATGAATAATTTTATTATCATTATTCCTCAAATCCAATTTTTTAAAAACTACAATATCATTAAAATCATTTTCTAATACTGCAGAATGTACAGCATTACCAAAATTCATAGACTTACTAGTGAAAGGTTTTTGATTTAGATAATGATAAACTGATTGCTTATAAATGATTTTTAAACCACTCGCACTTATACATTCATGATCATGATATTCTTTGTTTGTATCTTTTACTTTTTTCATAATAAAAAAACCCTGCGGTGCTTCCAAACAACCTAACAGGGTTTTGCACTACTTATTTATTTAAATCTAAAAAGGCACATTGTCTGTGCTTTTATTTTCAAT